>Ga0209573_1000074_pt1 | contig 281311 bp, 247 predicted proteins | sample TNRBio252014_DNA_FD_185870 | JGI IMG/M metagenome (GOLD analysis project Ga0209573, IMG submission 185870) | Wastewater treatment Type I Accumulibacter community from EBPR Bioreactor in Madison, WI, USA - TNR Reactor_6/25/2014_ DNA (SPAdes)... | ecosystem: Engineered > Bioreactor > EBPR >...
CACAGCCACCCTAACCGGCCAGCGGATTGAACAAATAGAATCGTACGCCAGTCGCTTCGATCCGCGCAAAGCGTTGTTGCTTTCTGCTATAATGCCGGGAGCAGGACAACTCTATAACAAGAAGTACTGGAAAATGCCTTTGGTATATGGCGGCTTTGCGGTTACAACAGTAGTAGTCGTTTTTTGGGATAATAGTAATCGCAAATACCGGAACGAACTTTTTGGGGTACTGAATGATGGGGGCACAGGTTTAAGTCCCAGCGGACTAAATGCCGATCAGCTTCGGAGAGCAATAGACATTAGCAGGCGGCAACGCGATTTTTTCATTCTGATGTCGGGCGTGTGGTACATTTTGCAAATGGTAGATGCTCATGTAGATGCCCATTTAAAAGAATTTCAACTTAACCCGAAATTGCAGGTAAAATGGGAGCCCCATCTGGAAAACAATTTAATGCTGGGCAGGCAGGCCGGATTTACGCTATCTGTTAGATTTTAGAAATGAAAATATTGCTAATTGGTTATGGTAAAATGGGCAAAACCATAGAGGGAATTGCCACCCAGCGCGGAAACGAAATTGCAGGGCGAATTGATGCCGGTGACAGCCTGGAGAATTTTAATGACGCTGTTGATGTGGCTATTGAGTTTACACAACCAGAGGCCGTAGTAAAAAATCTGAAAACCTGTTTCGATAAAGGTATTCCGGTTGTTTGTGGTACCACAGGTTGGGGTAGCCGGCAGGCCGAAACAGAAGCGTATTGTAAAAGCAAAAACGGAACATTGCTGGCATCATCAAATTTTAGTCTGGGTGTAAATATTTTTTTTAAGCTGAATGAATATCTGGCCCACATTATGCAGCGCTACGAACAATACGAAGTATCGATTGATGAAACGCACCACACGCAAAAGAAAGATGCACCAAGCGGTACCGCCATTTCATTAGCCCAGGGTGTGCTCAAAAATATAGATCGCAAAACAGAATGGACGTTGGGGGCGTCAGATAAACCGCACACCCTTTCTATCCAATCCTTCCGGGTTGATCCTGCCCCGGGTACGCATGTAGTAAAGTATCAATCGGCCATTGATGACATTGAAATTACGCATACGGCCCACACCCGCCAAGGTTTTGCACTGGGGGCTGTGTTGGTTGCCGAGTGGCTTGCGGACAAAAAAGGAATTTTTACCATGGATGATTTTCTGAAGTTGTAAGCCAGCATTAAAAAATTAGTTTTATTTGCCACGTTTTAAATAGACCGGATTAATATGAATTGGAAGTTTTGGGTTAAAAAGAAAGATGAAGCTGAGAAAAAACCAAAATCAGCAGTACGCGAATGGTGGGATGCTATTTTGTTTGCCGTGGTGGCCGCTACCCTTATTCGCTGGCTGATTATGGAAGCCTATACCATCCCTACTCCTTCCATGGAAAATTCTATGCTGGTGGGCGACTTTCTGTTTGTAAGTAAATTTCATTACGGTACCCGCACACCGCGCACACCGCTGCAGGTTCCGCTCACGCATCAAAAAATATGGTTTACCAATATTCCTTCGTATTCAGATTGGATTCAACTTCCCTCCTACCGGTTGCCCGGGTTTACCCATGTAAAACGAAATGATGTAGTGGTGTTTAACGTACCGCGAATAGAAGAAAATAACTATGGCAACTACAACCCGAATTCCTGGATTGATTATCCGGTAGACCTAAAGACCAACTACATTAAACGATGTGTGGCAGAAGCAGGCGATGTATTTGAAATTCGTAACCGCCAGATATTCATTAATGGAACTCCATTCGAAAACCCGGAAGGACTGCGTTATCAATACCTGATCGAATCGACCAATGATATCAACAACCGGAATATTGAGAAATTTGGTTTAGACGGAGACGACTTTGCCTATAAGGGAAGATGGAATGCTGATAAACCCGATGCGGTGTATTACACGATGTTTTTAACCGAAAAACAAAAAGCGCTGGTACAGGCTGAACCCTATATCAAATCAGTAATTCTATACGAGAGCGGTGAAGCCCCCCGTTTCCCCTTCTCAAAATACACCGAAAGCTGGACAGGCAATGACTACGGTCCGCTAACCATTCCGAAAGAAGGAATGACTATTGCGATTAATGATTCTACCCTTTCCATTTACGGAACTACTATCAGCGATTACGATGGGAATAAGAATGTGGAAATTAAAGAAGGCAAACTTACCATAGACGGAAAAGAAGTTACCGAATACACATTCAATCAGAATTATTACTTTATGATGGGTGATAATCGCGATAACTCACTCGACTCGCGCTATTGGGGTTTTGTACCCGAAGATCATGTAGTGGGCAAAGGTTTCTTTATCTGGTTATCGATTGATAAGTATGGTTCGTTCCTGGATAAGATCCGCTGGAACAGATTCTTTAAGCCTGTAAAGTAGTTAATGGTCATAAGTTATCAGTTAAAAGTCTTTGGGTATTCCTTATTACTCTTAACTGATAACTATTAGCTAAAAAACTACCAATCAATCTCCTCATGTCCTTTACTCTTCAGGTATTCGTTAGTTTTGCTAAAGTGTTTGTTACCAAAAAAACCGCGATCGGCCGAAAAAGGTGACGGGTGTGCAGACATTAAAACAAGATGTTTGTTCCGATCTATGATGTCGCCTTTCTTTTGTGCGTAAGCTCCCCACAACAGAAACACCACGTTCGATTTATTGTTAGATATGGCTTTAATAACAGCATCTGTAAATTGTTCCCACCCCTTGTTTTGATGCGACCCCGCGTCTGAGGCGCGCACGGTTAACGTAGCGTTAAGTAATAACACGCCTTGTTGAGCCCATCGCTCTAAATCACCACTTTTTGGTATAGGTTTACCCAGATCGTTTTGAATTTCCTTGAATATATTTTTTAATGAACGAGGTAACGTTACACCCTCGCGTACCGAAAAACAAAGTCCGTTGGCCTGGCCCGGGCCGTGGTAGGGGTCTTGCCCGATTATAACCACTTTTACATCATCAAAATCGGTACAATCAAAAGCCCTGAAAATTTCCCGCCCGGGCGGATAAACCGTATGTGTCTTGCATTCCTGGCGTACAAAATCAATCAATTGCCGGAAATATTCCCTCTCAAACTCCTCAGCAAGGTGTTTTTTCCACGAAAGAGCAATTTTTACGTCTTCGGCCATGAGATTAAATTCGATGAATCAAATTCTGATGCGGGTTGTAAAATAGAAAAAAATGATATTTTTGACCGGATGATTGCAGAAATAACACAAGGAATTAAAGTTACTGTCGAGACGGAGTATCAGCCCTCTTACTCAAGCCCGAGCCAGTACCATTATGTGTTTACCTATCGCATCACCATCGAAAATCAGAGCGACTTCACTATTCAGCTTTTACGCAGGCACTGGCATATTCATGATGCCGGTTTTGCTACCCGCGAAGTAGAAGGCGAAGGTGTTGTTGGCCAGCAACCCGTTTTAGAACCCGGCCAAAGCCATCAGTATGTATCAGGCTGTAACCTTAAATCGGGGCTTGGTAAAATGGCTGGCACTTACCAAATGGAACGGGTGGTAGATGGTGCTACTTTTCAGGTAACCATTCCTGAATTTACGATGATTGCCCCCATAAGGCTTAATTAATTTCTTTATTGCTACACAAACGCTTTCGCTGAACTTATTCCGGGCCAGAGCTTACCTCCGTCATTGGTTATACACGGTAGATGAACATTCTATTCACTCCCCTTTCTTTTTCGATTTTTATGAAAAGGTTATTAAGTCTAAAAAAATTACCGGACTTACCGAAATTGAAGCCATTCGTGCCAGACTGTTAACCAGTACCCAACAAATTGAAATGACTGACCTGGGTGCACCATCGCCCCATTTTCAAAATCATCAAAGACCGTTATCAAAAATTACTGCCACCAGCGCAAGCCCAAAAGAAGTATGTGAATTTCTGCTTAGAATTATTTATCACATTCAGGCGAAAGCCATTGTAGAGTTAGGTACATCAGTTGGGCTTACAACCCTTTACCTGGCACATCAGTCCGATAGTCATGTAACCACATTTGAAGGCAACAAATCGCTGATACACGTTGCCCTTACCCATTTCGAGTACTTCCATAAGACGAACATCCGCATAGTGACTGGCAATATCGATCAGACCTTGCCCGACTTTATTCAAAATCCGGCTAAAATTGATTTTGCGTTAATGGATGCTAACCATCGTTACACACCCACTATGCGCTACTTCGAATTATTAGCAAAACGCATCCATACCAAAGGAGTAATTGTAATGGACGATATTTATTACTCGCCCGAAATGACAAAAGCCTGGCAGGAAATAAAAAGACATCCTTTGGTATATGGTAGCGTTGATCTTTTCCGATGCGGACTTTTGTTTTTCGATCCTGCCCTTAACCGCCAGCATTACGTTTGGTCGATTTAGGCTCTGATTCTACACAAAAAAATATATACTTTATCGGGCCAAATGCATTCCGTTACAACGGAGATGATTTGCCTGATTCTACCTATGAGATTGTAATCGATACAATAATGACAACTCCAAAAGCTGTAAGTACCCTGCCAAGAATCATGATAATCAGGTAAATCATGGCTGCATTAAAATAATAAGAATATCAGGCTGTAATGGCTACCTTTTAGATATATTAATCATGGTTAAAAATTATCTTTGCGCGTTCAACTAACAAAAAGGCCCTTATGACAACACCCGCTACACCCACTCCGGCACCAACCCCGGCACCAAAAAAATCCGGCAAATCAACTATCATAATTGCCATTTTAAGTGTACTTGTATTGGTGCAAAGCGTAAAAATCTATCTCGATTATCAGGAAAAGGTGGAAGTAAAAGCCGAGTTAGCCACCACAGAAGAAGACCTGGCTTCAACCATGCAGCGGTTAAATGATGTAAAGTTGGAACTCGATCAGAAAATTGAAGAGATAGCCAAACTGGGCGGAGATGTTACCGAACTGGAAAAAGCCAAGGCCGAAGTAACAGCCGAACTAAAGCGAAGCAATAGCCGCAACTCAAAAGCCATTAAAGAATTAAAAGACAGGCTGGAGGGGTACGAGCAACTCCTCAAAATAAAAGATGAAGAAATTGATAAACTGAAATCGTTAAACCAGGAATTATATACTGAAAACCGCACATTGAAAACCAAACAGAATGTGCTGAGTGATTCTTTGAACAAAGTAAATAAAAACAAAGCTGAGTTAGCTACCAAAGTTGCCTTAGCCTCTCAGCTTAAAGCTGAAAACATAAACCTGGTTTCCGTAAACGATAAAGGAAAAGAAAAAGAACCTCCTTTTCGCAAGCGTCAGCTGGAAAAAATAAAAGTTGAGTTTACCATTGCCGATAACAAAGTAGCTCCGATTGAAGGTAAGAAAATTCTGGTACGGGTTATCGATCAAAACGGCCAGCCTATTTTTGATACCACAAAAGGCTCGGGCACCTTTATTCTAAACGGAAAGGAAGAATTCTTTACCTCAGCCCAGGAAATTCTGTTCGATAACACTGGCCAGAAACTTTCCTTTACATACGATAAGGGCTCGGAATACACAGCCGGAAGCTACACCGTTGAAATCTTTACCGATGGCTATCTGATGGGGTCTACCCGGTTTGAGGTTAGGTAATTATTAAGTGGGCAGTAAGGCGGTAGGCAGTAAGTAAAAAAAGTACTTGATAGTAAGTCTGTTGTTATTTAAATATCAGATTTTCAGGTATTTGCGACTAACCAAACGTCTCCAACCAAAAATGCTTACGGTTTGGTCGTTTTAGGCTCTTTTCCTACTTTTGCAGTCCATTTTAAAACCAATAGTTAAATCATGAAAAACTACGAGACGGTATTCATTTTAAATCCCGTTTTGTCTGATGATCAGGCAAAGGATACTGTCGAAAAATTCGTGAAGGTTTTGACTAAGGCTAAGGCCGAGGTGATTAATGTAGAAAAGTGGGGACTTAAAAAAATGGCTTACGCCATCCAAAACAAGTCTACCGGTTTCTACAACCTGATTGAATTTACGACTTCTTCTTCTGACCTGATTAACACGCTGGAAACAGAATTCAGACGAGACGAATCAGTTATGCGCTTTTTAACGGTAGCGCTCGACAAGCATGCGGTTGTGTACAACGAACGCAGACGCAAAGGCGAATTTAACCGGAACAAGAAACAAACTACAAGAAAGGAGGAAGTTGCAGCATGACACTGATGAACGAACCTATTAAGCGCGCAGAAAACAAACCCAAGTACTGCCGCTTCAAGAAAAACGGAATCAAATACATTGATTACAAAGATCCTGATTTCTTATTGAAGTTTATTAACGAGCAGGGCAAGATTCTTCCCCGCAGATTAACCGGAACAAGCTGGAAGTTTCAGAATAAAGTGTCGCAAGCTGTTAAGCGTGCCCGTCACATTGCTATTCTTCCTTACCTGGCCGATTCATTGAAATAACCAAACCCTTGTAACACCATGGAAATAATATTAAAGCAAGATGTAACAGGACTCGGTTATAAAAACGATACTGTAAAAGTGAAGCCGGGTTACGGCAGAAACTATTTAATACCAACTGGCGCTGCCATTATTGCAACCGAAGCTAACAAGCGCATGACTGCGGAGAATATTCGCCAGGCTGCACATAAGGCTGCCAAAATAAAGCAAGATGCAGAGGCATTGGCTGCCAAGATTGGCGAACTTACTATTGAAGTAGGTACCAAGGCTGGTGAATCGGGCAAAATTTTCGGAGCCGTTACTGCGGTGCAAGTTGCTGAGATTCTTAAAACGAAAGGCTTTGAAGTTGATCGCAAGAAGATTCACTTTAAAGAACAGCCTAAGCAATTAGGCACGTATACGGTAACGCTTGATCTTCACAAAGAAGTGAAGCACACCATTACGGTTAATGTAGTAGCTGAATAAATATCAGATCATCAGATTGAGAAAAAACCCTGGCACAAGTCAGGGTTTTTTTATGGGTTAGAACTTAAAATAAAATTCCCCCACAATATTAGAGTTATCCCATGTGTTTTGTTTGTCTGAGGATAAACGGAGTACATTCTTTCTTACTTCTTTAAACACTTGTTCTATTGTAAGGCCTGGAATGCGCATAGCTTTAAGTACCTCCTGTGTATATAATCCATTACGTCCGTTACCATCAATGGCTACAGAGCCAGGTGCTGTAGCAAACGCAATAAACGAACCTCTTCCTTTGGCCATCTCAACAAGGCCCTGATTTCCCAGGCTACGTGTTATTGATGGAAAGGGGTTGTTTCTGCACGCATCAAGTATTACAATGTTAAGGCGTGACTTAGCCTGCTCCATGCTTCCCAGAACCATTCGTTGAACCGGAAAACAATATCTCCAGATATCGTCTTCGTACTCAATTTTTGCATCTACAGGCACCAGATAATTCTCCTGATCTTGCCGAAGCCCGTGTCCGGCAAAGTAAAACAGGCCTACCGTTTTCTCAGGGTCACCTGATTCAAGTTTATCTTTAAACTTTTACAAGCCTGCCCGGATTTGACCGTACGTAGCATTGGTTAACAATTGGACATCAAAACCAGATCTTTCCAGCTCGCCAGCCATGTCCGTGGCATCGTTTACCGGATTGCGCAACTCACCAATTTCTTTTGGATACTGGGCATTACCAATTACAAGTGCATATCTTTTTTCATCTTTATAAAGTTCTATCAGTTTGGTGTTGGCTTCGCGAAATGCAGGAGATGTTACCGCCTGATTTTGTGTTTGCGTAATCGCCTCCACTTCATCTTTGCTAAATTTTTCAAGTTCTGTTTTTACTGTTTCGTTGGATGGCCGCAACTCATACGCCCGGTACAAATCGGCATACGCAAGCGGTCTTTTATAAACCTTTAAAAAAACCTGGGCCCTTTCCAGGTATAACTTAATCAGCGTTTCTTTGTCTGCAGGAAGAATTTTTATCGCCTGGTCATACGCATTGATTGCATCAAAATAATATCCTAATTTTTCATTTGCCTGGGCCAGAAACCAATAAATATTTCCCTGGTTGGGGTGATTTAATTCTATAGACCTATTCAGATCTGCAACTGCCGCTTTGTGATTATCTGTTTTTAAATTAGCCAGGCCACGCAGGTAATAAACTTCTCCATCAAGCGATTTTTCGCGGTTGGGTTTGCTTAGAAATTCTGAAAAATCAGCAATAGCCTCAGTATATTTTCCTTGTTTGTAGCGATCATGTCCGGTTTGGTAAAACTTATACTGAGCCTGCCCTGCCTGAAGGCCAACTGCAACCGTAAATACTAACACGAGTAACCTGATTTTCATATTAGAATCAAAAATTATGTGCTATTCCAAATAAAATACCTATGGAAGAAAAACTCTCTTTTGCGAAAGGATACTTGGGGTTCTTATACCCCTCCACGCTCAAAGCTGGATACCTGGTCGTATTGATATGTGTAATCGGCAAGGTATAACGAAGTGCCGGCTGCACATACAACTTCCAATGGGTGGGTAGGCTTATTTCAATACCCAGACCTACGTTTATACCTCCTGTCAATTCGGTTTTATTAGCCCAATGACTGCGACTGGGAGAATTCGGTACTAACTCCTCATACAACTCCTTGCTATCAGGATCCCATTCCTTCGGATCTTCGAAGGGAAAATCCTGGACAGACCATACATCTGTAGTGGCTGTTACTTTGCTTCTATTGGACACTAATAAAAAAGGTTCTATCATACCATAAACAGACACCTTCTTATCAGCTTCATATGGAATAAAATTAATGCGTGTATTGAGCCCTAAATTAAATTGATTTAGGTTCCCTCCCCGCATGTTAACCACAAATACGTAGTATAGAAATAGCGCATCATCTTCATCATTTACCTGAAAGATATTATTTCCTTTCTCATTGCCGTTCTTGTATGAGTTTGAATAAGAAGGCTGAAATGCAAATCTTGAAAATCCCAACACAGGGCCAAGTGTAATGATTCGGTTAACTCTTTTCACATATCCGGCTTTTAAAGTATAACCACCAGTATAGTCGGCCTTTTTTCCGAAATGAAACTCGGGCCCTGCCATAAAAAACAGGCTTTTCCCAAATTCAAATCGTTCTTTTTTTATTAACGCACCCTCATCCTGACCATAACCGCATAGCACAAAAACGAATAAGCATAAACTGCTCAACATCAGGCGTTTTTTCATAAAATTGGGGATACTCAGATAAAGTTAAGAAAATAATGCAATCAAGTTCAAGCCCTTTAAGCACCTTCAATCTTCTCAACCAGTTCGTGGTACCAGGCCCCACCATACTTTCTAATCAGCGGGTCTTTCAAAAATTTATAGAGCGGCACTTGTAACGATTGACCAAGGGTACACGCTGCAGAACAAATGCTCCATTTGTGGTAATTCACCGCCTCAAAACCTTGCTTGTTCTTTGTAATCCGAATGGGATACAAATGACAGGAAATCGGTTTTCTGAAGTTTACCTTTCCATCTAAATAAGCCTGTTCAATACCGCATTTTAAAACACCTTTCTGATCATACAGCGCATAAGCACATTCTTTACCGCCAATGGTTGGTGTAGAATAATCGCCATCTTCATCCAGTATGTAAGGCCCCTGCTCTTTTATCGCTTGTAATCCCGCTTTAGTCAGGTAAGGCTTAATCGCACGCTGAATGGACTTCATAGTCTCCAGTTCATCTTCCTCTAGCGGAGCACCCAAATCGCCTTCCACACAGCAGGCACCTTTGCATTTCTCCAGATTGCAGACAAACTCTACTTCTTTAATATCATCCGAAACTAAAATCTCTCCTACCTGAATCATGTTGTAAAAATAAGTTTTCAAAGTAACATTTAAGGCAGACACCCTTATTTCGCTAAGAGAAAAGGTTGCCTTCCTTTACTGAAACAACTCAAATTGGGTATGGCTGGCCGCTTCTACCGTTTGCCTGATGGATTGTGTAGAGAAAACCTTTGAGAAAAAACCAATCTGGTACGATGGCAATTCCATCAGGCCAGAATCTGCCTTATGACTTGAAAGGGAAATGTTATACCCTAAGGCCAGCATATTGGTTTGGTATTGATGTACCAGCCGTTTATAAAATGTTCGGTTATTTCCTACACCCTGCTCAACCAGGTTAGCACCTTCTTTGGTTAGATAAGCATCAAGCTTGGGGCGCGATTCGCGCAGGTAAAACCGGTAATTCAATTTATCGTTCAGCGCAAAGCAAAACGGAATTAAAAAATTGAATTGGAGGTTTGCCAGTTTTTGTACGCTTTCAAAATTCAGATCGAATGAGAATGAATCGGCCAGACAAAACACACTTGATTTTAAACCGGGTTGATTGGAAGGTACATAGTGGCTTAAACTGGCTACCAGTTCTTCTGGTTTACCCTGAAGCAGCAATACGTTTTTCCCTCTGAAATATTTATTAACCCGTATCTTAAGAATATTTAATTGCTCCTGGCTGGAGGCACAGAAAATATAGCGGGTAATGGGTAAATCAAGCGAAAGCGCCAGTAAGGGAGGTGCTGCAAACAACTCGTGCCGTGCCCCTAACGAGTAAAGTCCGTTGCCTGCAAATAAATCGACAAAAATTAATTCGTTTACATTACCGGCATGCAACTTCGTGTACGACTGCAGGTACTGCGCCACTACAGAAGTTTTTTCTTTAATCCAGGGTTCGGCAGCCGTAACCGCAAAGCCATCGTCAGAAAACCGGGGAGGAAGTATTGCCAACGTTAAAAAATATTGTTAGAAAGATACGGGTAAAGAAAAAATTATGGAACCAATTCGGCTATTTTCCTTTTCTAATACAATAACCCCATAAGAATCAGACGTGTTAATCAACACCCGAAATAATTGGTTTAACCCGGTTAAAAATTACTCTATTAAGCAGGCCCGAAACGTTTCGGCATTGAGGCACCCGTGCCTATATTGCGGGCTTTTATGAGCGATTATTTACAAACCCTGAACGAACCACAGCGCGAGGGGGTAATCAATACCGAAGGGCCTACCATGATTATTGCCGGTGCCGGTTCTGGCAAAACCCGGGTGCTTACCTTCCGCATTGCCTACCTTATTCAAAACAAAAATGTTGACCCATTCAACATTATGGCATTAACCTTCACCAACAAGGCCGCCAAAGAAATGCGCGACCGGATTGAAAAAATGGTGGGTGGCGATGCACGCAACCTGTGGATGGGCACCTTTCACTCGGTGTTTGCCCGAATTTTAAGAGCCGAAGCACATCATCTGGGATATCCGAACAACTTTACCATCTATGATACCGATGATTCCAAATCGTTGTTACGAAGTGTGATTAAAGAGATGGGGCTAGACGATACTCAATACAAAGTAAACACGGTTTACAACCGGATATCGTCTGCCAAAAACAGGCTCGTATCGTGGCAGGAATATATAGCCAACCCGGTATTGGCCGCTGATGATGCAGCTAATATGCGGCCCGAGATTGGTAATATATATAAAGCGTATGCCCTGCGATGTTTTAAATCGGGCGCAATGGATTTTGACGATTTGTTGTTTAACACCGATAAGCTTTTTAAAGAACATCTGCCGGTGTTAAATAAATATCAACACCGGTTTCATTACATGCTGGTAGATGAGTTTCAGGATACAAACCTGTGCCAGTATTTTATTATCCGCAAGCTTGCAGCGGTACATCAGAATATTTGTGTGGTGGGCGATGATGCCCAGAGTATTTATGCGTTTCGTGGGGCCGATATCACTAACATTTTAAACTTCGAAAAGGATTATCCGGAAGCACGCATTATTAAGCTTGAACAAAACTATCGTTCAACTCAAACTATTGTAGAAGCCGCTAACTCCGTAATCGCCAAAAACAAAGCCCAACTTCCTAAAAAAGTATGGACCGAAAATGAAGCGGGTAATCTGATTGAGTTAATCAAAGCTGTGTCGGACAATGAAGAGGGTAAACTTGTAGCCTCGTCTATCTTCGAAGAAAAGATGCAGAACCAGTATAAGTTCAGCGACTTTGTGGTTCTCTATCGTACCAACAGCCAGAGCCGCGCAATAGAAGAAGCGCTGCGCAGAATGAACATCAAGTACAAAGTAGTAGGCGGATTGTCTTTCTATCAAAGAAAAGAAATCAAAGACATGCTGGCTTACCTGCGGTACTCATTAAACCAGAAGGACGAAGCTTCATTCAAAAGAATTATTAATCTGCCCAAGCGCGGTATTGGCGATACCACGATCGATAAAATTATAGTGGCTGCGAATGATCATGGTATTTCCATTTGGGAAGTACTGGAAAATATTCCATCGTTTTTAGGAGGCGGACGCGTAGTTTATGCTATCGAAGATTTTGTAACCAAGATCAAGCGATTCGGAATTGAAATTGAAAGTAAAGACGCATACGAAGCAGCCGCTGAAATTGCCAAGGCAAGCGGATTGCTGAAAGAATTGTACGAAGATAAAACCGTTGAAGGATTAAGCCGGTACGAAAACGTACAGGAATTGCTGAACGCGATAAAGGAATATGTAGACGATCCGGAAAAAGAAGACAAAAGCCTGAATGCCTTTTTGCAGGATGTCTCTTTACTTACCAGCCAGGACGAAGACAAAGATCAGGATCCGGATAAAGTTACCTTGATGACTATTCACATGGCCAAAGGCCTGGAGTTTAAGAATGTGTACATGGTAGGTATGGAAGAAGATTTATTTCCATCTCAATTGATGCTGAGTAGCCGCTCGGAACTGGAAGAAGAGCGCAGGTTATTTTATGTAGCCATAACACGGGCACAGAAGAAATTATTTCTATCCTATGCCCTTACCCGCTATCGGTTTGGCCGGTTAAAGAATTGCGAACCCAGCCGGTTTCTGGACGACATCAGCAACCAGTTTATAAAGGTAAGTACCCGGTTTGGTGGCATGGATTCGGTAGCGCCTAATCCAAACTTTGCCAAAAGTTTTGTAAGTGGGATGAAGAAAACAGTAAGCTCACAACCCGTAGTAAAATCCTCTACGTATAAACCAGCCGCTGATTTTAAACCCAGCGATACCAGCAGCCTGAAGGAGGGAATGAAAGTAGAGCACCCCAAGTTTGGCTTTGGAACGGTAATGAAAATGGAGGAAGTGGGCACCGAACGCAAAGCCCGCATCAATTTTGCCGATTTTGGGGAGAAGACCTTATTGCTTAGTTTTGCTAAACTTAAGATACACGAGAACGGATGAGTTTGAGTGAAATAATAAAGGAAATTGATAAGCTTCCTACTGAAGAAAGTCTGAAGATATATTCTTACCTCAAAGACAAATTGAGAAAGCGGGAAAGAATACTTCAATCATTGGATGAAATCAGAGGAATAGGAAAAGGATTGTGGGATTTGGACGCCCAGCAGTATATTAAAAAAGAAAGGACAAGTGACAGGTTCTGAAAAGGTGTTTTTTGATACTGCGCCCTTTATCTATTTAATTGAAGACAATCCGAAATACGCAAAAAATGTTGCTAACTATATCGCTGATCAAATTATTCTGTTTGAATCCCGGTTATTTACCAGCGTTATAACTATTGCTGAATTTAGTGTTAAACCAAAAAGAAATAGTGAACTAGGCATTATTGAAAAATTCAAAAGCAAACTAAGAGAACATCAGTTCGTGATAGTTGATATTACTGAGCATATTGCCGAACTTTCTGCTGAATTGAGAGCTAAATATTTTTCCATCAAAAACTTTGATGCACTGCAATTAGCCACTGCCATTTCATCAGGATGCAATAAATTTTTGACTAACGATCACGAACTAAAACAAGTAAAAGAAATTACAGTAATTTTAATTGACGATCTCATTTAAGTATAATTTATGATAGGAGAATACAATACCTCGCGCGAGGCGATAATCCTGAAAGAATATGGCCGCAACGTACAGAAGCTGGTGAACTACATCCGCACTATTCCCGATAAGGAGAAGCGTACGCAAATGGCTACCACCCTTATTGAGTTAATTAAACAACTGGCACCGGTTGCAAAAGAAGCACAAGAGAACCCACAACGCATGTGGGACGATTTATACATTATGGCCGATTTTAATCTGGATGTAAACAATCCTTTCTCTACACCAGACCGTACTATTTTGTTTAAGAAACCCCGTAAAATGGATTATCCGCAGAACGATGTGCGGTACCGTCATTACGGGAAAAACATAGAACGATTGGTTTTGGAGGCTACCAAAAAAGAAGATCCGAAGGAGCGCGAAGAAGCAGCCATCTATATTGGCAAACTGATGAAAACATTCTATGGCGCCTGGAACAAAGAGACACTGGACGATTCTGTAATCGTAAAAGATATTCAGATTCTTTCAAAGGGAAAACTTACCCTTAGTTTAGATAAAGTACGCGAAGAAAACCTCTTCGAAAAACTATATCGTGAACAACGTACTAAAACCCAGCGCCCACAGGGTAACGACAACCGCAATCAGCAGCGGGGCAATCGTCCGTTCAAGAAAAATCGTCATCAACACCGCAGAAGAGATCAATGAGTTCTTTTAAGATAAAAGGTGGAGTTAAACTAAAAGGTGAAATAACTCCACAAGGTGCAAAGAATGAAGCCCTGCAGGTACTTTGCGCTCCTCTGCTTACTGCCCAGCCAGTAACTATTCATAACATACCCGACATTGTAGATGTAAATAAGCTAATTGAACTGATTGGCGATTTAGGGTGCAAGGTTGAAAAATTGGCAAAGGGTTCGTACCGGTTTACCGCAGCAAACATCAATACTGCATTTTTGGAAACTGATGCATATCGGAAAAAAGCTTCGGCTTTACGCGGTTCTGTTATGTTGCTGGGACCTATTCTGGCACGCTTTGGTAAAGCAAGTATTCCCAAGCCTGGTGGCGATAAAATTGGCCGTAGAAAATTAGATACTCATTTTATTGGCTTTCAAAATTTAGGTGCCCGTTTCAAATACGAAACAGAAGGTAACCTCTTTCACATTGATGCTTCGCATCTGCATGGCAAATACATGTTGCTGGACGAAGCTTCCGTTACCGGTACAGCCAACATCCTAATGGCGGCTGTACTTGCCAAAGGCACAACTACCATTTACAATGCCGCATGCGAGCCGTACCTACAACAACTTTGTTCCATGCTCAACCGGATGGGTGCAAAGATCACCGGTATAGGTTCCAATCTGTTAACAATTGAAGGAGTAAAGGAGCTGAAAGGTACAGATCACACTATTCTGCCTGATATGATTGAGATTGGAAGTTTTATCGGGCTTGCCGCGATGACTCAATCGGAAATTACCATTAAGAATTGCCGCATTGATATGCTGGGCATAATTCCGGAAATCTTCAGACGGTTGGGTATAAAAATGGAATTCAGGGGCGATGATATTCACATTCCATCGCAGGAACGTTACGAAATTGAAACCTTCATTGATGGTTCTATTTTAACAGTGGCCGATTCTCCCTGGCCCGGCTTTACGCCTGATTTGATCAGTATTGTTCTGGTTGTGGCTATTCAGGCTAAAGGAACTGTGCTAATCCATCAGAAAATGTTTGAAAGCCGTCTCTTCTTTGTCGATAAACTGATTGACATGGGGGCACAGATCATTCTTAACGATCCGCATCGCGCCACCGTAATTGGACTGGACCGTAAGAATGCATTACGGGGTATTAAAATGTCTTCTCCTGATATTCGTGCCGGTGTTGCGTTATTAATTGCTGCTTTATCTGCTCAGGGCGAAAGTGAAATTTCGAATGTTGAACAGATTGACCGGGGCTATCAGGATATTGAAACCCGATTGAAGAATTTGGGCGCGCAAATTGAGCGGGTCTTGATTTAAGATGGTTTGATTTACTAAAACACAAATAAGAACGGGTTTGCTGAATGCTTTTTTAACAAAGCACATTGCGTTTCGTGCCGAAATCAATTCATCATTTTACATTTTGTCAGCAGTCGGCACGAATTTACTTATCATTTGTTAGCACCGGGCTGGCACCCGGTGCTATCAATATATCACCCTTACAGGGCGATACTTTAACGTTAATTTTCCCTGACACTAGTGGTCAATAAAAATTATTAGTATCAGGTTAACATTGACTTTTTTAATACATCTTGCAAGTTCCATTTTAAATAAATGTTTTTCGGGATTCCTTAAAAGAGGGTATTGCCACTTTCTGTCTCAACCCCGAAAGGGGGCTAAAGTATTCCAGGCAAATCGTGCTGACTACTCGTTGCGTTTGAAATCTAATTTTTTTCAGCACGCAACCTCCAACCGCAATAGAACGGGTTTCTGAATGCTGGCTTAAGAAAGCGCATCGCGTTTCGTGCCGAAATCAATTCATCATTTTAAATTCCGTCAGCAGTTGGCACGACTTTACTTATCATTTATTAGCACCGGGCTGGCACCCGGTGCTATCAATATATCATCCTTACAAGGTGATACATTAACGTTAATTTCCCCGGATACTAGTGTTCAATAATCACAAATCAATCCTCAGCCCCACCGGGCAATGGTCTGATCCGTAATACTCATTGTAGATCATCGCATCTTTTACCAGTGGCATTTCTGCCTTGGGCACCAGAAAATGATCGATGCGCCAGCCTACGTTTTTAGCCCGCCCATTGGTAACAAAATTCCAGTACGAGTATTTTACTTCCTCCGGATAGAAATACCGAAAGGTATCTACCATACCAGCCTGTAATAAATTATCGAAGCCATCAATTTCCTGCTGGGTATAGCCGGCCGATTTATTGTAGTTAGGTTTTGGATGGGCCAGGTCGATAGGTTTATGGGCTACATTAAAATCGCCACACACAATTACAGGCTTTCGTCTGTTAAGCCACATCAGATACTCTCTAAAGGCAACATCCCATGTTTGTCTATAACCCAGGCGCGCTAATCCTTCGCCCGCATTGGGTGTGTAAACGGTTACAAAAAAGTAGGTAGAAAACTCTGCCGTAATAACCCTTCCTTCCTGGTCATGTTCATCAATACCCATATCGTAGGTAACATCCAGTGGTTCGCTTTTGGCTAAGATGGCTGTACCGGAATATCCCTTGCGGGCCTTCGATGAATTGGCATACACTTTATATTCGGGTAATACCTCTAATGCAGCCAGCACTTCTTCCTTAGCTGCTTTGGTTTCCTGTAAACCCATTACATCAGGAGCCATAGCCCGCACATTGGCTACAAAATCTTTTTTTATGATAGCACGGATTCCGTTTACGTTCCAGGATACAAAATGCATGTTAGCTGCTGGCTACTGGTAAATTGGTTACCAGCAGCACTTTTTAAAAATGATACCTCACAAATGCTTCAATGGCTTCGTACTCTGCCAAACCTAATAGATTGTATGCTTCGGCTGTTGCGTGGTTACGGTCTTCAGCCCGTACCCAGAACTCGCGCTTGTCGCTACCCGGAAACACGGCACTATCTTTTTGCGATTGATGTTTAAAGATTGCTCTGCGTTTGCGTAACAATTCATCGGGGCTAAGCGGTACAGCCATTTCAATCTGGTCGATATCCCACTCCTGCCATGCGCCACGATACAACCACACATAGCAATCTTTCATATAATCTTTATTCTTAAGCCGGTCAACCGCCTGATAAATAGCAGCCAGACAAACGCGATGCGTTCCGTGTGGATCAGACAAATCGCCCGCTGCATAAATCTGGTGCGGTTTTATTTGTTCAATAAGGTCAACAATAATCTGAATATCCTGTTCGCCAATTGGTTTCTTCTTTACTGTTCCGGTTTCGTAAAATGGCATATCCAGAAAGTGTGCCTGTGTATCCGGAATACCGGTGTACCGGCAACCTGCCTTTGCTTCTCCCCTTCTTATTAATCCTTTTATCTTCATTACCTCCGGGCTATCTACTGCACCGGGTTTTTTTTCTTTGATGTCGCGTACAATTTTTTCATAAAACTTTTCACCATCGGCTTTGCTTAACCCAAATGATTGGTTGAAGTCGCGCACAAAATCGGCAAAGCGTATAGCGTCATCATCAAACACGGCAATATTACCGGAAGTTTGGTATGCTACATGCACTTCGTGGCCCTGGTCAACCAACCGGATAAAGGTTCCACCCATCGAGATTACATCATCATCGGGGTGTGGGCTGAAAATAATAGCCCGTTTAGGAAACGGATTGGCACGTTCGGGCCGGTGCGAATCATCGGCATTGGGTTTACCACCCGGCCAACCCGTAATGGTGTGTTGCAGTGCGTTAAAGATTTTTATATTCACCTGGTACGCTGAGCCATATTCTGTAATTATATCGCCCATGCCGTACTCCATGTAATCGTGGTTGGTAAGTTTCAACACCGGCTTCTGTAAGGTAAGACCTAACCACACCACTGCTTTTTGTATCAGTTTTTCATTCCAATCTACACTATCTACCAACCACGGTGTTTTAATGCGGGTAAGTTTAGAAGAGGCTGCATCATCCAGTATTACCTGCGTATTAGAATGGTTTTGCAAAAAAGTGGAAGGTATCTGATCGGTTACCGGACCTTCAACGGCTTTTTGAATAATGGGGCCTTTACCTTCGCCCCAGGCCATCATAATAATGCGTTTGGATTTCAGAATAGATCCAACTCCCATGGTAATGGCTTTACGCGGAACGTTTTCTTCACCAAAAAAATCGCTGGCCGCATCTATTCGGGTTACCTGATCGAGCGTAATCATGCGGGTGGGCGATTTCTCGGAAGAGCCGGGTTCGTTAAACCCGATATGCCCTGTGCGGCCAATACCCAGTATCTGTAAATCAATTCCACCTAAGGAGTCAATCTTTGCATCGTACTGCTTACAAAACTCTGCAACCTTTTCTTTAGGAAGGGTACCATCTGGTATATTAATATTCGCTTTAGGAATATCGATAGAATCGAACAAATGTTCCTTCATAAACCGAACATAGCTTTGCAGCGATGTGGGTTCAATTGGGTAATACTCGTCCAGATTAAACGTAATTACATTTTTAAAGCTTAACCCCTGCTTGTGCAGTTTAATAAGCTCGGCATACACCCGTGTAGGGGTAGAACCTGTGGCCAACCCTAATACACAGGGTTTGCCTTCTGCCTGTTTCTTACGAATCAGGGATGCTATTTCGTTGGCTACAAAGACGGAAGCTTCTTCGGAGGTATTAAAAATCTGGGTTGGGATATGTTCGGTAACGGAAATGTGGCTCATGGGTATCGGGGATAGATGAATTTCAAAAATAGAATGGTTTTGCGATCATTTTCAGGATAATAGGCTATTTTTTTAGCCAGGCATCTACTGCTTTTTTTACCGATCCATATTTCAGCAACAACTGGTGCGCTTGCTCGTAATCCGAGAGTCCGGTATTGTCCATCACCATCTTAACACCCCGGTCAACCAACTTGTCGTTAGTAAGTTGCATGTTTACCATTTTATTGTCTTCCACCCGGCCTAACCGGATCATAACCGAGGTTGAGATCATATTGAGTACCAGCTTTTGAGCGGTACCACTTTTCATACGGGTGCTGCCGGTTACAAACTCTGGCCCAACCACAACTTCAATTGGGAAATCGGCTTCCTTGCTTACCGGTGCCCCGGGATTGCAGGAAATGCTACCGGTTACAATTCCGTTTTCTCTGCATTTCTTCAATGCACCAATAACATATGGGGTTCGGCCACTGGCGGCAATACCCACCACTACATCATTGTTATTAATCTGATGCTCCTGTAAATCCTTCCAGCCCTGGTCCAGATTATCCTCGGCAAACTCCACCGCTTGCGTTATAGCTTTTGCGCCTCCGGCAATCAAGCCAATCACCAATCCATAAGGCACACCGTAAGTAGGCGGACATTCGCTGGCATCAACCACACCCAGGCGGCCACTGGTTCCGGCTCCTACATAAAACAACCGGCCACCGGCCATCATTTTATCTGCAATGGCTTGTACCAATTTTTCGATTTGCGGTATCACCTTTTCAACCGCAAGGGGAACCGTTTTATCCTCCTTATTGATGTTGGTTAATATCTCCTTTACCGACATTTTTTCCAGATGCCTGTAATGCGAAGGTTGTTCTGTAACTTTTATAAATTCACTCATTCTTATCCTCCTCCGAGAGGAATTAGTTTAGTTCTACTTTGCAAAAGAAATCTTACCCATGGAAACAGACGGAATCCGGGATCGATTACCAAAATTAATACTTCCTCCAACCAATGCTTCATTTGCCAACACCGCAAATAGCACAGCTTCTTTAGCATCTCCGGATATACCTAATTCATTCATTGTATGAAAAACAACATTGGGGAGTTGCTCCTTCAATACGTGCATCATTAATGGGTTATGAGCTCCACCTCCGCTTATATAAAGTTCAAACTTCTTCTTGCCTATTACACGGGTAATAGCATTGGCCATTGTTACTGCACTAAAAGTAGTTAAGGTTGCCAGTAAATCGGGTAATGAAATGGTCTCTGTTCCACTGGCTTGCTGAGCCTGAACGATGTACTCTACATTAAACAACTCGGGCCCGATAGTTTTTGGAAATTTCCGTTTAAAAAAAGAGTGTGTCATTAACGCAGTTAACAAAGCAGCGTTGCACGCACCACTCTTAGCCAGTTTAGCATCTCTATCGAAGGGCTGATCCAGGTATTTTCTCATCACCTGATCAATCAGCGTATTGGCCGGCCCGGTGTCGGTAACAAAAACATCGTTTGCCTTTGCCGATGCCGGCAGGTATGTAAAATTTCCGATACCACCCGCATTTAATAACAATCGGTTTTTACCCTTTTCCGAAAACAACAGGTAGTCGCCATACACGGCAAGCGGAGCGCCTTCTCCACCGGCTGCAATATGCTTTTGCCGGAAATCACTTATTGTGAGTACACCCGTTTCCACAGCCAGATGATCGCCATCGCCAATTTGCAAGGTAGAATTACACGTTGCTTTTGGATATAAAAACTTTGGGGCATGAAAGACAGTTTGCCCATGCGAAGCAATACAATCTACTTGTGCAGGTCTAATTCCCCACTTTTTTAACGACTTTAACACTAATTGCCCGTGTGTTTTCCCAATTACTGCGTTCAGTTCAGTTAGTTTTTGAAAGTCGATTAGCGGTTTGGCAAAAACCCGTAGAATACTATTCTTAAACCGGGGTGAATAAGGCCAGGTTTGAAAAGCTTCTATTTTAATAATTGTATCTGTTCCGCTTCCACTAATTCGGCACAACGCCACATCCAGGCCATCCAGCGAAGTGCCCGACATTAGTCCGATAATTAACCGCGATTTTTTTGAGGCAATGCGATGAAGGGTTCTAATATTTTTATTCATAAAACAATGGTGAATAGGATGTGGTAAAAAGTATCGTAGTACCTTTAAACCAATTCTAAAAGTATTCAAAATTAGAAATGAATTCGTTTCGAACCGAAATAAATTGTTTGCCAAAACAACCCATTGGTTTAGATCATAAAATCTTAACCCTTGGCTCGTGTTTTGCCGATCAGTTTGGGCAGTGGCTAACCCACAACAAATTTCAGGTACTCGGTAATCCGTTTGGCACTACGTATAATCCGGTTTCTATTCATAATCTGTTACTTGATTCGCTGAATGAAACTATTGATTCTGATCTGTACGTTGAACGCAACGGATGGTGGTTTCACCACGCCTACCATTCGCAGTTTTCGGCTACCGCTAAAGAAGAACTAACCCATACCCTTCTGCAAAAACAAAGAGAAGTACGTGCATTTCTTCAACAAGCCGACTTGCTCGTGCTTACCTATGGCACCGCATGGGTTTATGAACTTATCTCGCGTAATCAGGTTGTAGCCAATTGTCATAAAATTCCTGCAGCCAAATTCTTTAAAAGACTTTTAACGGTTTCAGAAATTATTGAATCGTTCAGCAAACTCATTCAAAGAATAAAAACAATCAGGCCCGATTTACGGGTGATTACAACCGTTAGCCCGGTAAGGCACAGCAAAGATACCTTCGAGTTGAACACAGTAAGTAAATCAGTTTTGCGGTTGGCATGTTATACGCTTCAGCAAAACCAGACCGTTGACTATTTTCCTGCCTACGAAATTATGATGGATGATTTGCGGGATTATCGTTTTTATGAACGCGACATGATTCATCCCACTGCAGAAGCCCGCGATTATATTAATCGAAAATTCAGCGACCAGTATTTTACGCCTGATACGGTAACGTTAATTGATACGCTAAACGAAATTCAGCGGGCGTTGGCGCATAAACCCTTTCAGGTAACTTCTCATGCTCATCAAACCTTTTTAAAAGACACTTTACGTAAACTGGAATCTATTAAACAGCACCTTCCGGTAACAGCCGAGATAGAACACGTGCGCGCTCAATTAATTCATCATGCCTAACCGACTCATTCACGCAACGTCTCCTTACCTGTTGCAGCATGCACATAACCCGGTTAACTGGTTTGAATGGAGTAATGAAGCGTTGCAAAAAGCAAAGCAGGAAGATAAACCTATCCTGGTAAGTATTGGTTACTCCAGTTGCCATTGGTGTCATGTAATGGAGCGCGAAAGCTTTGAGAATAATGAGTTAGCAGCGCTCATGAATGAATACTTTGTTTGCATAAAGGTAGACCGGGAAGAGCGGCCAGACATAGACCAGGTGTATATGGAGGCTGTGCAAGCCATGCAACAGCATGGCGGCTGGCCACTGAATGTTTTTTTAACACCCGATCAGAAACCTTTTTATGGAGGCACTTACTTCCCTCCTGCACACTGGGCGCAACTGCTGCGGCAGATTAATCAAACCTTTCAGGTAAAGCGCAAAGAAATTAACGAATCGGCCGATGACCTGGCTCGCCACCTTCAAACCAGCGATCTGAAACGTTTCGCACAGCAAAACGAAACTGTTTTTAAACGAGAGCAACTCGATGCCATGTTTCAGATTCTGTTATCGCGTTACGATAAAATATGGGGCGGAATTGAAAAAGCACCCAAATTTGTAATGCCTTCTATCTGGTTGTTCTTATTGCGTTACCATGCCGCCACAAAAAATAAAGAAGCGCTTGAAATGGTTACGCATACGTTACGCCAACTGGCATTGGGCGGCATTTACGATCAGGTTGGCGGAGGCTTTGCACGCTATTCGGTAGATGGCGAATGGTTTGCCCCACACTTTGAAAAGATGTTGTATGATAATGCACAATTAATTTCGCTTTACGCGGAAGCATTCAGCATTACACACGATCCGATTTTTAAAGAATCTGTAATTGATACTATTGATTGGCTGAAGCGTGAAATGCATCACCTTTCGGGTGGTTTTTATTCAGCACTGGATGCCGACAGCGAAGGAGTTGAAGGAAAATTCTATACCTGGACCGCAGAAGAACTTCAGGCAATTTTAGGAGATGATACTGAAAACCTGATGCAACACTTTCAGGCTACAGCCGAAGGTAACTGGGAACACAGGCGAAACATTTTGCGAAGAAACCCGCAAACTACTACTGCCGAAGCAGATGAAATTAAAAATCTAAAAGCAAAACTGTTAACCGCAAGAAGCAAGCGCATTCGTCCGGCATTAGATAATAAAATTCTTACCGGGTGGAATGCCATGCTAATACACGGCCTTACCGATTGTTATAAAGCCTTTCAGGATGAACACTTTTTGCATCTGGCGCTTGGCGCGATTTCTTTTCTGGAAGAAAAATTGATCAGTGATAAAGTATATCGTACCTGGAAAGGCAGGCGATCGGAAACCGAAGGCTTTCTGGAAGATTATGCTTTTCTCATTCAGGCCTACACTTCGTTGTATCAGGTAACCTTTAACGAGGGTTGGCTCTATAAAGCAAAAACCTGGACCGAATACGTGCAACAACATTTTACAGATAAAGAAGAAGGCTTTTTCTTCTATTCGTCTAACACCGCTGAAGCCTTAATTGCCAGAAAGAAAGAAATTTTTGATAATGTTATACCCGGTTCAAATTCGGTAATGGCCCGTAATCTTCATACGCTTGGTTTTTTACTTGATCGTGAAGACTGGAAGGAACAGGCGCGCAGCATGACTAACAGATTATTGCACCTGATTGCTACAGAACCGGTTTATACCTGCCATTGGGCTGTTCTGCTAAGTGAACTGATTCTCGAACCCACTGAAATAGTAATTACAGGAACAGATGCATTATTGTTACGCGAGCAACTGCATCAACATTATTTACCATTTTCAATTACTGCAGGCGGCACAACCGAAAGTTTGTTACCGCTACTGGAAGGGCGTACCGCAAAAAATAAAACACTGATTTATGTTTGCCGTAATAAAACGTGTCAATTGCCGGTAACCACAGTAACGGATACCCTTGAACAAGTTAGAAGATTATAATATCTTTGTCTACATGAGTATTTCAGATTTACAATTAAAACTGCACCAGATTATTGATCAGGTAAACGACCCCGAAATCCTGAAAGCTGTCCATACATTATTAAACTCACAACTTGAACCTGTTATTAAAACGGCAGATGGTTTTCCAATTAGCAAAATAGAATTAGATGAGTTACTGGAACTTTCTGAATCAGATATTCAAAATGGAAAAACCATTAATCAGGAAGATCTGAAAAACGAAATCACAACTTGGAGAAAGAAATAATTTGGACTAATCAGAGTAAAAATGATCTCAAGAAAATCTACGAGTTCAATATTGACATGATTGGTGAAGAAAAAGCGTTTGAATTAATTCAGAAAATAATCGATCGGACAACGCTTTTAAGCAGACCAATTACCGGGGGAACGAGATATAGCAGCCATAAACGACCAGACATCTCCTATCAGAAACTGATTTTCAAAAACCACCTGATTATCTTCAGAGAAAAGGATAATCTTGTTTACATCAATAAAATATTCGATTGCAGACAAAATCCTAAAAAACTAAAACTGTGAAATACTTTTACCTGTTACTTATAACTGTTTTTATCTTCAACTGCTCTCCCAAGGAAACACCCTCGCCTGCTCCACTCCTGCCCGTTCCCGCAGCTAATCAGTTAGCCTGGCACCAGATGGAATTGAATGCTTTTGTACACTTTACTACCAACACCTTTACCGGTAAAGAATGGGGTTATGGCGATGAAAGCCCTGCAATCTTCAATCCTACCCAATACAATGCCGACCAATGGGTGCAGATTTTTAAAAATGCAGGTTTCAAGGGCGTAATTCTTACCTGCAAACATCACGATGGTTTTTGTTTGTGGCCCAGTAAATACACGGAACATTCTGTAAAGAACAGTCCGTGGCAGCAAGGCCAGGGCGATGTTGTTCGCGATGTAATGCGGGCCTGTAAAAAGTATGAATTAAAATTCGGGGTTTATCTTTCTCCGTGGGATCGCAACCATGCTGACTATGGTTCTACTGCTTATATCGATTACTACCGAAATCAATTGAACGAATTATTTACCACTTACGGCCCCGTGTTTGAGATGTGGTTTGATGGCGCCAACGGTGGCGATGGTTATTATGGAGGCAAACGGGAAAAGCGAAGCATCCAGGGATCAACCTACTACGATTGGCCCACCACATTAAATCAGGTGCGCGAACTTGAACCTGAAATTTTATTCTTTAGTGATGCAGGCCCCGGTGTACGCTGGGTGGGCAATGAACGTGGGGTGGCTGGCGAAACAAACTGGAACACCATTAGCCCCGATACACTTTATGCCGGTAAAGCCGGAATTGAAAACCTGCTAAATACAGGCGCAGAAAATGGTACGCATTGGATTCCTGCCGAGGTTGATGTTTCTATCCGTAAAGGATGGTTTTATCATGCAGAAGAAGATACGTTGGTAAAAACACCTGAGCAATTGTTTGACATTTACCTCACTTCTGTAGGAAGAGGATCAACACTTTTACTGAACATCCCTCCTGACAAGCGCGGCTTAGTGCATACGTTAGATTCTTCTTCGCTAATGGGGTTTAGGGCATTGCTGGATTCTGCTTTTAAAACAAATATTGTATCAGGGAAACCCGTGCAGGTTAGTTCCTTCCGGGGAAAAGATGAAAAATATGGTGCTTCTAATCTTGTCGATAACGATGCTGAAACCTATTGGGCAACCGATGATGCAGTTACTACCGGTTCAATCGAAATTGATTTAGGAGAAACAAAACCATTAAACTTTATCCTGTTGCAGGAATACATTCCATTAGGACAACGGATAAAGGCGTTTACGGTTGAAGTTCGTAATAACAATACATGGCAACAAATTGCCGAAGGCACCACCATCGGTTACAAACGCATTTTAAAACTAAACGGAGTTAATTCAGATGCTATACGAATCATCATTACTGATTCAAAGGCAAGCCCGGTTATTTCAAATATCGCGGTGTATTAATTCAGAATTCGCAGAGGTTTCCTAGCACCGGGTTGCACCCGGTGCTAGGAATGTATCGAGGCTGTCTCAAAAGTCGTTCTGTCATCGCGGATTTGTTCCGCGATCTCGATTTCGTAGTACTAAAACGAGATTCCGGCACAAGGCCGGAATGACATTCCAATCTTAATTTGACTTTTGAGACAGCCTCTATACTTTAAAAATTAACTTCCCCGGACACTTTAACTTTTAAATCTCGAAACTACTTACAACTCGGGCACTCCCAATCTTTATCCAGATCAATAACGGTTACGATAGAAAGGTGTTTTTGCTTTGGCGCAACAATCACACGAATGTGTTGCCTGTCTTTTGTGGTGTATCCTTCCAAGGCATACTTCGGTCCGGCTGATGCCTGCAAATCGCTTTTGTTATAATTCACTTCTGCCTTGCGTACAATCTCTTTAACTTCTTTTTGGGTAATGTTCCGGCACTCCATACGGCACCGGGCATGCTTGGTGAAAAAATATTCCGCATCCGGATCGCGAAAAATATCAAGACTGGCACGCCCCCTTGAAGATTGGCCGGAAGGCTGGGTTTGCGTTTCCGATTCATACTGGGTTTCGCGCCAGTTTTTTACCAGTAAAGCAATAATAAAAAAACCAAGCAGGATTAAGTATGGAATAAACTTTTTCATGAGCTATCGGTACCTATTAAGAAACAGCAGCATAGATAAAACAATTTATATCGGATTAAAATAGGTCTGCTTTTTTTGAGATTTAGTAGTTTAAGCGTGTATTTTTTGGTATTATTGATTACCTCAATGATTAACTCAAAACTTTGGTTGCTTGTTGTTATTCTGTGCCTGTTTACTACAACAAGCTATGCACAAAAGCATACCACCGGAATTTTTGCCAGTATTAAACTCGACAAGAAGTACAAGGCAAAAGGCTATGGCCGTAAGGTTTACAACCGCACCCACCGCGAACGCTTTCAAATACCCGAAAACCCACTTATTGAAGTCGATGAGTTTTTAAGTGTGAGTAAAATAACACACGACCTAAACCAGGCTCAAAGTTATTTCGATATTGCAGTCTCAGCAGAAGGAATGACCCGGCTTCGCAGTTCTCTTAACGCATTACCCAACACCGAATTGATTTTACTTATTGATAACACTGTTTTTGGCAGCATAACCAGTAAAAGTGAGGCAGATTTTCGGTTTAATAAGATTACAATAGCCAGCCCGCTGCGCGATACAAATCTGGATTGGGCATACCAAAAACTGGATGAGATGATTAAAGCCCGTACAAAGTAAGCATCCGTCATTTCTTGTATTTTTGCCCCATGGCCACAGGCTCCCTTTTTAATACAGAAACCAACACACTGTTTGCAGAAATTGTACTACCTGTTCCCATTGCCAAGCTGTTTACCTACCGAATACCAGCCGCTTTAAATAATCGTGTAAAGCGTGGTCAGCGTGTAATTGTTCCTTTCGGTCAGAAAAAAATTATGACTGGCATTCTGGTGCACCTGCACAATCAGCCTCCTAAAGAATACGAAGCGAAATTAATACTTGAACTTTTAGACGAGACAGAGATTATCTACGACCAGCAGTTTAGCCTGTATGAGTGGATGGCCGATTACTATATGTGCACACTGGGCGAAGTAATACAAGCCGCGTTGCCTTCGGGGTTAAAACTCTCAAGCGAATCTATGATTCAATTGCGGCCAGGTTTTTCGTTGGATGATTCTGATTTTGATTTTTCCGAAAAGGAAAGATTATTGCTGGACCGGCTTAAGGATGAAGTACTCTCTTACACCGAAGCAGCCAAATTACTGGATACCAAATCCATTTATCATATTCTAAAATCTCTTTCCTCTAAAGAAGCAATCATTTTATATGAAGAGGTAAAGGAGAAATTCAAACCTAAAACCGAAAAGCACATTCGGCTTCATACCTCCTTTACGGATAAAAAATTACTGGAACCCTTGTTTGAGAAACTTTCTGCCAAACCCAAACAGGAAGCCGTACTATTAAACTACCTGCAGCATATACCTGTATTTAGTAATCCGGAATTAAACGAGCAGGGTATACAAAAATCAAAACTCCTGCAAACCGATATCTCTGAATCTTCACTCAATACACTCATAAAACAAAACATACTGGAAGAGTTTGAGGTAATTGTACCCCGCTTCGGGTTTCCGGATCATGCCCACCAGCCCCCGGTGTTGCTGAGCGAAACACAGGAAACTGCACGCAATCAAATCCTCAATGCATTCGAAAAACAAGGGGTAGCATTACTGCAAGGCGTTACCGGAAGCGGTAAGACCGAAATCTATATAGACCTTGCCCGCAAAGCATTGGAGGGCGGCTCGCAGGTTTTGTTACTCTTGCCCGAGATTGCCCTTACTACCCAAATTGTACAACGCCTGAAAAAATTGTTTGGCAGCGAGATGGGTGTGTACCATTCACGTTTTTCCGATAACGAACGCGTAGAAGTATGGAATGGTGTACTTACCGGCAAGTTTCGGTTTGTGGTGGGCGTACGCTCTTCTGTTTTTTTACCGTTTGATAACCTCGGGTTGATTATTGTAGACGAAGAGCACGATGCTTCGTACAAACAACAAGACCCTGCACCGCGCTATCAGGCACGCGATGTAGCGTTGCTGATTGCCCAGCAGCATCACGCTAAGGTTGTGTTAGGCAGCGCTACCCCTTCGACCGAATCGCTTTATAATGCATCGCAGGGACGATACGGTTTGATTGAACTTAATCAGCGTTTTGGCGATGCGCAATTGCCCGAGATTGTCTTTGCCAATTTAAGTGAAGAACGGAAACGCAAAACTACCAAAGGAGAATTCACATCCGTTTTACTGCGAGCCATTGGCGAAGCACTTGAAAAAAAAGAACAGGTTATCCTGTTTCAAAACAGAAGAGGGTACTCACCTCTGGTGCAGTGCGAAGATTGCCAATGGGTACCCAAATGCATTAATTGTTCGGTTAGTCTTACCTACCATCAATACCGGCATGCATTAGTGTGCCATTATTGCGGTTACCGCGAAGAGTTGCCCAACCAATGCCCTACATGCAGTTCAAAACGGATCTTAACCCTTGGGTATGGTACCGAAAAACTGGAAGAAGAATTGAAATTTCATTTCCCTGATGCCCGGGTACAACGTATGGATTTAGACACTACCCGCTCGCGCACAGGCTACGAAACCATTATTCATGAATTTGAAACTGGCGAAACGCAAATTCTGGTAGGTACACAAATGGTAACAAAAGGGTTAGACTTTGACCGGGTAAGTTTAGTGGGTGTATTTGATACCGACAGGATGATGCACTTTCCTGATTTTAGAAGTTACGAACGTGCCTTTCAATTAATCATGCAGGTAAGTGGCCGGGCCGGGCGCAGAGAAAAGCGGGGCAAGGTTGTGTTGCAGACTGCCAATCCAAAACACATGTTGTTTCGCTACATTACCGATCATAACATTGCCGGTTTTATACACGATCAACTGCAAGACCGTGAAGCACACCTCTATCCACCCTACTCGCGCTTAATCGAAATTACACTTAAACATACTGATAAAAAAATTGTTACCGCAGCAGCCACACAATTGGTGCAATCGCTGAAAGAAAAATTACCAGGCACCAAAATAATAGGACCAGGCGAACCCATGGTATCTAAAATCAGGAATGAATTTTTAATGATTGTGTTGCTTAAGATCAGACGCGACCAGGGTAAGTTGCATGAAATAAAAAATCTGCTCTTGCAAACCTCGGCCTTCCTGCACCAGTTAAAAGAATACCGAAGCATAAAAATAATATTTGATGTAGATCCGGTTTAACCGGGATTTACTTTACACACTAATTCTGTTATTAAATCCTTTATCGTTCAACGTTCATGCGCGCTTCTTTTCAACTAACCAAATACACACCCGCACACAAAACACAATTGCTGGAAGTATGGGAAAAATCGGTTTTAGCCACACATCATTTTCTGAACGCAACCGATTTTATTTCTATTAAAGAAATTGTACAATCAATTGACTTCAGCGCTTTTGATGTGTACTGTATGATGCACGAAAAATCTGTTTGTGGTTTTATTGGCGTGGCTGACCGGAAAATAGAAATGTTATTTCTATCTCCCGATTATATTGGCCAGGGATTAGGAAAACAACTCCTTGCGTTTGCTATTGAAAACCTACAAGCTTTTAAAGTAGATGTGAACGAACAAAATCAAAAAGCAGCAGAATTTTATAAAAAATCGGGGTTTGTTACCTACGAGCGCACCAACAAAGATGATCAGGGATATGCGTATCCCTTATTACGGATGAGGCTCGAAACCTTTGAATCGCAACCGATTTAACTCAACTCAATATTAGGATAAGCACAAGTGTTGCGTACTCCTTAAATTAATTTACCTGATTACAGGCAACTAAATTCAAACACTTATCGTAAGTTTGCATAAGAATTCAATCATTTCGGGCAAAAAACGCATTCTAACCCTGCATCGCAGCTTAGTACCAAATTCAACAAATGAAATTTTTGAACCCTAACACGCCCATCAGGTTATTTACCGTTTTGGCCTTGGTATGGGGTGCGTTGTGTTTTACTTCGCCAATTGCTAAAGCCCTTGATTCGTGTACCGCTGACAAACAAACTTTCAATCTCACTTTTTCCGATCATAACAGCCAGGATATTAAACCTTATGTTCCGGTTCATAGAAAAAATGCCGCGTCTCAACCCGAAACAGAATTAAAAGCCGAAGAAGAAGACTCAACCGAAAAAGATAACGGTGAATTAGCCTTTGGTTTACTCTTCGATTTTAATAGTACATGGAGTAACACACCGGTTTGTTCCGGGCGGACACTCGTTCGTTTGGTTAACTCCACCCAACTGTACATTCTCTATCATTCCTGGAAACTTTTTCTGCATTAAGCATTCTGCTCTGCCCTTCTGATCTTTGAGGGTACTTTTTATAAGCATCTTGTTTGGATGCTTACTCATATCTCAATTTTTTTTTACTACAGATTAATTCTGTTAAAGAATGAAAAACTTAATCATACTCACTGCCTTGGCCGGCTTGATATTAACCGCATGCGGGCATAAAGAACAACACGAACAAGAGGCCACTACTTTTCTTGTAACAAATGCCGTACAAACCGATACTATTCTCTATCAAACCTATGTGTGCCAGATTCGCTCTATTCAGCATATAGAGCTAAGGGCTTTAGAGAAAGGATACCTGCAACACATTTATGTAGATGAAGGTAAATCGGTAAAGAAAGGTCAGTTGCTATTTCAGATATTACCTGTGGTGTACCAGGCCGAAGCACAAAAAGCACATGCCGAGGTAAGCTTTGCCGAAATAGAATACTTAAACACAAAAGCGCTTGCTGATAGTAACATCGTTTCCAAAAATGAATTGGCATTAGCCAAAGCCAAACTTGAAAAAGCACAAGCCGATTATCAGTTGGCTAAAGCAAACTTAGGATTCACAGAAATCAGAGCTCCGTTCGATGGCATTGTGGGCCGTTTTAATGATGTGCGTACGGGTAGTTTACTGGATGAAGGTGAACTGCTTACCACGCTATCGGACAATGCAAAAATGTGGGTTTACTTTAATGTGCCCGAAGCAGAGTATATTAATTATACTACCGAAAAAAATTCTCAGGCCCGGTCGCATGTAAGGTTGCAAATGGCTAACCACGAAATGTTTGATCAGGATGGAATTATAGAAACCATTGAATCGGATTTCAATAACGAGACCGGAAACATTGCCTTCCGGGCCACCTTCAACAACCCCAATCGTTTGCTGCGCCATGGCCAAACGGGAAATATCTATATGTACACCCCTGTAAAAGGAGCTACGCTTATACCCCAGTCGGCTACTTACGAAGTGCTTGATAAGAAATTTGTGTTCGTAGTGAATAAAGACAATATCGTACAGGCGCAGGAAATTCATATTGAAAATGAAATGCCACACATCTACAATGTGTCATCAGGTATTAGCCCATCCGACCATATTCTGGTAGAAGGCATTAGAAAAGTTAAGAACGGAGATAAAATAAATTTTAAACAAAAAACTTTCTATGCCATCCTTCACGAAATGCAGAATTTAAAAGCCGAGTAAGAACCGCTAAATCAAACTACTATGTTTAGTAAATTCATTCAACGACCGGTTCTTGCTATTTCTATTTCGTTAGCCATTGTATTCTTAGGTATACTGGCTATTCAGACAAGGCCGATTTCACAGTTTCCGGATATTGCCCCGCCCCGCGTAAACATTTTTATTGCCTACCCGGGTGCAAGTGCACAGATTCTGGTTGAGTCGACCCTGATTCCGCTTGAACGTGCCATCAATGGCGTGCAGGGTATGCTCTACCTGACATCCGATGCCACCAGTGCCGGTGAAGCAACCGTGCAGATTATTTTTGAACCCGGCACCGATCCGAGTGCAGCGGTAGTAAATGTAAAAACACGCGTAGATGCCATCATGAATAATCTGCCGCCCCTGGTACAGCGCGAAGGGATTATTATTACGCCTATTCAGCCCAGCATGCTGATGTATGTTAACTTATACAGCACCGATAAGAATGCTGATGAAAAGTTTCTATACAATTATTCTAACGTACACATTATTCCAGAACTGCAGCGCATAAAAGGAATGGGACGAGCGCAGATTTTGGGTAGCCGCACCTTTGCGATGCGCGTATGGCTGAAGCCCGATCGAATGCGTGCGTACAACGTTTCTACAGAAGAAGTGATGGAAGCCATGCAGGAACAAAGTCTGATTGGCCGCCCGGGAAGGTTAGGTCAGGCATCCGGAAAGAGTGCACAATCGCTGGAGTACACGCTTTATTATAAAGGCAGATTTAATAAGCCCGAAGAATATGAGAATATTATTATCCGCGCTAATGCGGATGGTGAAATCCTGAAATTAAAAGACATTGCCAGCGTTGAATTAGGTAGCGAGTTTTTCGACATCTATTCAAACAAAGATGGCTACGCTTCTGCCTCCATTGTGTTAAAACAGAATATTGGAACCAATGCAAGCGAAGTAATAGCCACTACTAAAGAAAAACTGGAGGAACTCAAAAAAGATTTCCCTCCTGGCATGGACTATGAAATAAATTACGATGTATCGAAATTTGTTAACGCATCTATCGACAAGGTAATTCATACACTGGTAGAAGCATTTATATTAGTAGCCCTGGTTGTATTTATCTTTCTGGGCGATTGGCGCTCTACATTAATACCCATTCTGGCTGTACCGGTTTCCCTGATTGGAGCCTTTGTGTTTATGCAGATGATGGGAATAACCATTAACCTGATTACCCTATTCGCCCTGGTGCTGGCTATTGGTATTGTGGTGGATAATGCTATTGTAGTGGTTGAAGCAGTACATGCTAAAATGGAGGAAGAAAATCTCTCACCCTTCAACGCTGTAAAAAAAGTATTAGACGAAATAGGCGGGGCAGTAATTGCCATTACGCTGGTAATGACGGCTGTATTTGTACCTATTGCCTTTATGACCGGACCCGTTGGTGTGTTCTATCGGCAGTTCGCCATTACCATGGGTAGTTCAATTGTTCTGTCGGGTATAGTAGCCCTTACATTAACCCCGGTGCTTTGCGCGATGATCTTAAAAAATCATCATGGAAAGAAGAGAAAGAAAACACCGGTTCAATTGTTTATTGATTGGTTTAACCGGGCATTTGAAAAAGTTGCCGGTAAGTACACTAACCTCTTACAACTAATTGTAAACCGCAGGGTAGTAACCATCGCCCTGTTTGTGATTTTTGCTTTTGGTATTGTTGGCATTAATCAACAACTCCCTTCCGGCTTTATTCCAAACGAAGATCAGGGGCAAATCTATGCCATTATTCAAACCCCGCCCGGTAGCACGTTGGAGCGTACCAATCATATTTCGCATCAGCTTCAAAGCATAGCCGAAGAAATTGAAGACATACAGTCGGTAACTTCTCTGGCTGGTTATGAAATTCTTACGGAAGGTCGTGGTTCCAATGCCGGTACGTGTTTGATCAACCTGAAAGATTGGGAGCATCGCAAGCACTCCGTAAAGGAGGTGATAGAAGAACTGGAAGAAAAGACCAAGGACCTGGGAGCTGTGGTAGAGTATTTTGAACCTCCGGCTGTGCCTGGTTATGGATCATCTGATGGTTTTTCGTTGCGCATGCTTGATAAGAACAGTACCGTTGATTACCACGAGTTCGATGCCATCAACAAGGAGTTTATGGAAGCGCTTAAACAACGTAAAGAACTTACAGGCCTGTTCACATTCTATGCTGCCAATTATCCGCAGTATGAGATTGTGATCGATAATGAGAAGGCCATGCAAAAGGGAGTTTCCATTGGAACAGCTATGGAGAACCTGAACATTTTGATTGGTAGTACGTATGAACAAGGCTTTACCCGCTTTAATACCTTCTTTAAAGTTTATACGCAAGCCGCTCCTGAATACAGAAGACTACCAACCGATATCCTCGATCTGTTTGTAAAAAATGACCGGGATGAAATGGTACCCTACTCTTCCTTTGCCACACTTGTAAAAAAGCAGGGACCTAACGAAATCACACGCTTTAATCTTTATACCTCATCGGCCATACGCGGCCTGCCTGCGCCTGGCTATACAACCGGTGATGCCATTGATGCCATTAAAGAAGTTGCCGCACAAACATTACCACATGGTTATGACATTGCGTGGGAAGGTCTATCATACGATGAAGCACATCGGGGTAATGAAGCCTTGTACATCTTTGTTATCGTGTTGATTTTCGTGTATCTCGTGTTAGCCTCGCAATACGAAAGTTTTGTTATTCCATTTGCCGTGTTGCTTTCTTTACCCGCAGGAATTTTTGGTGCCTTGCTCCTGCTAAAGATGATGGGCCTGGCCAACGACATTTACGCACAGATTGGTTTGATTATGTTAGTTGGACTACTGGGTAAAAATGCGGTATTGATTGTTGAGTTTGCTGTACAAAAACAAAACCAGGGTTCGAGCATTGCGCTGGCTGCCATAGAAGGTGCACGGGTTCGCTTTCGTCCAATATTGATGACATCCTTTGCATTTATTGCAGGATTAATACCTCTGGTGCGTGCAACCGGAGCGGGTGCAGTAGGAAACCGTACGATCGGATCATCTGCCCTGGGGGGTATGCTACTGGGAACATTGTTTGGGGTAATTGTAGTACCCGGCCTCTATTACATCTTCGCTAAACTAACAGAAGGTAAAAAATTAATAAAAGATGAAGACCTGATGCCCTTTACGGAAGAAATAATGGAACCCCACACCGAGGCATCTGTAATGAAGAAGATTCAGAAACTACAACTATTACTTAAAGTAGCCAAACGCAAAAAGAATCAAAATGAAAGTCAGTTCAATAATTAAATCAACAGGTCTTATTCTGATCGTACTAGTTGTATGGGGTTGCCAGGCATTAAAACCCACAGCCAGAACAGAAAACAAATACACGCCAGCTACCTTCAATAAAACGCAAGATACCGTTACGGTTGCTACCGTAAACTGGAGGAAGTACTTTAATGATCAGAATCTGATTGCCCTTATCGATACGGCTCTTAAAAAAAATCAGGAGCTTAATATCTTTTTGCAGGAAATTGAAATCAGCAAAAATGAAGTACGCGCGCGCAAAGGCGAATACCTTCCTTTTGTTGGATTGGGGGCCGGAGCAGGATTAGAGAAATTAGGAGAGTACACCCGCATGGGTGCGGTGGAACATCAATTGGAAGTTAAACCCGGTACTGCGTTTCCGGAACCTATGCAGGATTATATGCTGGGAGCCTCGGCCACCTGGGAAGTTGACATCTGGAAAAAATTACGGAATTCAAAGAAGGCCGCTGCCATGAATTATCTTGCCAGTATAGAAGGTAAAAATTTTCTGGTAACAAACCTGATAAGCGAGATCGCAGATTCATATTATGAATTGATGGCATTGGACAATTTACTTGAAATCATTTCAAGGAGTATAACCGTTCAAACCGATGCATTTCAGACAGTAGTTCAACAGAAAGCTGCCGCCAAGGTTACACAACTGGCCGTAAATCGATTTGAAGCACAAATGCTTAATACCCAAAACCTACAATATGATATTAAGCAACGCATTATCGAATTGGAAAACAGAATTCGTTTTCTTACCGCTAAATTCTCAGCGCCTGTTGTACGAAGCTCAGCTAATTTTTTAACTATTAATCTGGATTCTATTCAATCAGGAATTCCATCGCAATTACTGGCTAACCGGCCTGACATACGCCAATCCGAATTTGAGTTGGAAGCCCGTAAACTAAGTGTGAAGGCAGCCAGAGCAAACTTTTATCCTTCGCTGGGGATACATGCTGGTATTGGGTTTCAGGCCTTTAATCCAGTTTATCTGATTAGTCCTGAATCGATGATGTATAACCTGGCTGGTGATTTAATGGCACCCCTCATTAACAGGAATGCGATTAAAGCTGCGTATAACACCGCCAACGCCCAGCAAGTGCAGGCTGTTTACAACTACGAACAAACTATTCTCAATGCTTACCTGGATGTACTGAATCAACTTTCTAAAATTACCAACTATAACCAGAGTTTTGAAACCAAGAACAAAGAGGTTGAGATTTTAGTACGATCGATTGGTATAGCAAACAATTTATTTAACTCGGCCCGTGCCGATTATGCTGAAGTATTACTTACCCAACGCGAGGCATTAGAATCGAAAATGGAACTGGTTGAAATCAAAATGAAGCAGTTGAATGCCAAAGTAAATGTGTACCGGGCATTGGGTGGTGGTTGGAGGTAAACCTTGATTTACAACTTTATGGTACTAATCCCCAGTGTAAATCCGCTGGGGATTTTTGTTTTCAGAGCCTAATTTCTAATGGCGTACTATGTTGTTGGATATACGCTACTTTTGAATACATATTTTTTTGTAACGAACTGATAACCTGAGAATTGATAAATTGGGTATTTTATGGAGTTGCGTATATTTGAGAGTTATAGCCAATGGTAGGACGACACTCCGAACATTGACAAGACAACCAAAACTTAAACAGATAGTAAACCATTTTGACAGGTGACCAACATACAGACCATATATTAAAAGGACAACGAGTAAGCCGACACTCATTGCCGACCCTTCTGTATTTTTTATTTTCCCCACCGCACATTTTTTTAATTCAATTTTATGCCGACCCGCAAACGGCACATTGGCTATTGCCCCAACCGCACAAGCCAACCCTTCAGGCAAGAGCCAAAGAGCCGTTTCTGCCAACGCACCGACAGAGCATTCAGACAACAAAACGGATTTTTTGCGTATTTTGACCAACTATAAATTTTAGAATATAAAAGTGAAGAACGAGAAACTGACAAGGAAAGAAATCATTGACAACCGCTTAAAACAAGCGGGCTGGAATGTGACTGACCGAACTCAGGTAATTGAAGAATTTGATATTCACTTGACCGTTGTTGAAGAACCGACAACTCCATACGCTGGACACCAATACAGCGACTATGTTTTATTGGGCAAGGACGGCAAACCGCTTGCAGTTGTTGAGGCTAAAAAGACTTCGGTGGACGCTGCTCTCGGACGGGAACAAGCCAAACAATATTGCTACAACATCAAACAAACACAAGGCGTTGACTTGCCTTTCTGCTTTTACACCAACGGACACGACATTTACTTTTGGGACTTAGACAATTACCCACCCAAAAAAGTATATGGCTTTCCTACACGGGACGACCTTGAACGCTATGCATACATACGCAAGGCGAGAAAGCAATTAGCAGGAGAACTCATCAATACCAAAATTGCAGGACGGAATTATCAAATTGCTTCAATCCGTGCAGTAATGGAAGCCGTTGAAAAACGGAAACGCAAATTCTTATTGGTAATGGCGACAGGCACAGGCAAGACAAGAACTTGCATTGCCTTGGTGGACGCATTGATGCGAGCAGGTTGGGCAGAGAGAGTATTGTTTTTGGTTGACCGAATTGCTTTGCGTGACCAAACACTTGAAGCATTCAAAGAGCATTTGCCCAACGAACCACGCTGGCCCAAACAAGGCGAAAAAGAAATTGCTACCGACAGACGAATTTATGTTTCAACATATCCGACCATGTTGAACATCATTCGCAATGAGGATAAAACACTAAGTCCGCATTTCTTTGACTTGATTGTGGTGGACGAAAGCCACCGAAGCATTTACAATACCTATCAGGAAATTCTTGATTACTTCAATACGATTACGCTTGGCTTAACAGCCACACCAACGGATGTAATTGACCACAATACGTTTCAATTGTTTGAATGTGAAGATGGCGTTCCGACTTTTGCTTATTCCTATGAAGAAGCAGTCAATCACATTCCACCATTCCTGAGCAATTTTCAGGTAATGAAAATCAAAACCAAGTTTCAGGATGAAGGAATAAACAAGCGGACAATTTCATTGGAAGACCAACAGAAATTAATGTTGGAAGGCAAGGAAATTGAAGAAATCAATTATGAAGGAACGGAGCTTGAAAAGAAAGTAATCAACCGTGGCACAAACGCTTTGATTGTCCGTGAATTCATGGAAGAAAGCATCAAAGATGCCAACGGAGTATTGCCTGGTAAAACAATATTCTTTTGTATCAGCAAAGCCCATGCAAGACGAGTGGAAGAAATTTTTGATTCGCTTTATCCTGAATACAAAGGCGAATTAGCGAAAGTATTGGTAAGCGAAGACCCACGGGTTTACGGTAAAGGCGGATTGCTTGACCAGTTTGTAAATAACGACATGCCACGCATTGCCATTAGTGTAGATATGCTCGACACAGGCATTGATGTTCGGGAGTTAGTAAATCTTGTTTTTGCAAAACCTGTTTACAGTTACACCAAATTTTGGCAGATGATAGGTAGAGGAACTCGTTTGCTCGAGCCTGAAAAAATAAAACCTTGGTGCACACAAAAAGACAATTTCCTGATTCTCGATTGTTGGGACAACTTTGAATATTTCAAACTTAATCCGAGAGGCAAAGAACTGAAAGGACAAATTCCTTTACCTGTTCGCTTGTTTGGGGTGCGATTAGAAAAGATAGAAGAAGCCCAAACACAAAGCAATTCAGAGATTGTAAATAAAGAAGTTCAGAAAATCAGAAAGCAAGTTGAATCACTGCCGAAAAATTCGGTGGTGATTATGGAAGCCAAACACGAACTGCAACGCTTAGAAGATGAAAACTTTTGGAGCAACCTGACTTCTGATAAAATGGAATTTTTGGAAGCCGTTGTAAAACCGCTGCTTCGCACGGTTTCAGATGTTGATTTCAAAGCCATGCGATTTGAAAAAGACATTGTAGAAGTTTCTTTAGCGTACTTAAAAAATGATGATTCTCCGTATGTAAAGCCATTTTCAATTGATGACGTGATACTTTCAAAATATGAAACTTTAAAAGCAAGTGTTATTGAAACCATTGGCGAACTGCCTTTGAGCATCAACATTGTGGCAAGAGAACAGGAGTTAATTCGTCAGGCTCAAAGCAATCACTATTGGGCAACCATCAATGAAGACAAGTTTGAAGAACTGATTCAAAAACTTGCTCCGCTCATGAAATTCCGAGAAGCCGTAATTCCTTTAGCTCCTGCAAAATTCAACCTGAAAGACTTTGTTGCCGAAAAAGAATTTGTAGAGTTTGGTCCGCAACACGAAGCATTAAGTGTAGCCAAATACCGTGAACTAGTTGAAAAGAAAATCAATGAATTGGTTTCGTGCAGTCCAATTTTGCAAAAACTAAAACAGGGGCAAGAAATCACAACGGATGAAGCCGAACAATTAGCGGAAGAACTGCACAACGAGCATCCGCACATTACCATTGATTTGCTTCGCAAGGTTTACAACCACCGAAAAGCGGCATTGGTGCAATTCATCAAACACATTCTGGGCATTGAACAATTGGAGACCTTTGCCGAAACCGTTACCAAAGCATTTGATGATTTTGTTTCCAAACACAGTTACCTCACGAGCCGACAAATGCAATTTTTGGATTTACTCAAGAATTTTGTGTTGGAAAAAGGTGATGTAAGCAAACGCAACCTGATTGAATCTCCTTTTACCATGCTTCACCCCGAAGGCATCAGAGGAATATTTAATCAAAAAGAGATTGATGAAATTTTAAGTTTAACCGAAAAAGTATTAGCAGCATAATATGGCAAATTCGTATTCTCAGATTTATATACAAATCGTTTATGCAGTTAAACATAGAGATGCTATTATTAAGGCTGAATGGGAGGAAAGATTATACCAATACATCACAGGGATCGTTCAAAATAAAGGACAGAAAATGTTGGCAATTGGTGGCATGCCCGATCATATCCATTTTTTAATTGGACTTAAACCAGATTGCTGTCTTTCAGATTTAATACGAGAGGTTAAGAAGGCAAGTAACGAATTTATTAATCAAAATAAATTAACTCCTTCAAAATTTTATTGGCAGGATGGGTTTGGTGCATTTTCCTATAGCCGTTCACAAATAGATACAGTAATTAGATATATTTTAAACCAAAAAGAGCATCATAAGAAGCAAACATTTAAGGATGAGTATTTGAAGTTTTTAAAAAAATATGAGATTGAATACAATGAAAAATATTTGTTTGATTGGCTTGAATAGTTCGACCCCAGAGGGGTCGAAGGTTTGTAGCTTGATTTCAAGCTACAAACCTCAGGACTCCAGGGGAGTCCAACAATTATATAAGAACCGAAATATTGAAAAATAAAAAATGCTTCAAAACAACGCACAATTAAAATCACTCATTGACAAGCTCTGGCAAAACTTTTGGGAAGGTGGCATTGCCAACCCCTTAACCGCCATTGAGCAAATTACCTATCTCATTTTTATGAAACGTTTGGACGATTTGGAAGCAAAACGGGAACGGGATGCCGAGTTCACCGGGGAAAAATATACTTCACGGTTCAAGGGAAAATTTAAAATTCCCGGCAGCAACGAAGAAGTTAATAAAAATGAATTGCGTTGGAGTGTTTTTAAACACAAGCCCGCAGACGAAATGCTAATGCATGTGCAAATGAAAGTGTTTCCGTTTTTGAAAGACCTGAACGGAGAAACTTCACCTTTTACCAAACACATGGCAAACGCTGTGTTCATTATGCCCAAAGCAAGTTTGCTGGTTTCAGCCATCAATATTGTAGAAGATATTTTCAAGGAAATAGAAAAAGATGCCACCGAAGGCGGGCATGCTTTTCAGGACATACAAGGTGATGTATATGAAATGCTGTTGAGTGAAATTGCCACAGCAGGAAAAAACGGACAGTTCCGAACGCCACGCCACATTATTAAACTGATGGCGGAATTGGTGGCTCCACAATTAGGACAACGCATTGCTGACCCTGCTTGTGGAACAGGCGGCTTTTTGTTAGGGGCGTATCAATACATTCTCACCGATTTGGTAAGGAAGAAAGACCCTGCCAAGTTGCGGAAAGACGAAGATGGTTTTGAACGTGCCGCCATTAGTGCCGTGCTGACACAAAAAGTAAAAAACATTTTGGACAACAGCTTTGTGGGCTACGACATTGACACTATTATGGTGCGTTTGGGTTTGATGAACATGATGATGCACGGTATTGACGAACCCAAAATTGACTACAAAGACACGCTGAGTAAAAGCTACAACGAAGACAGCCAGTTCGACATTATTATGGCGAACCCGCCTTTTACGGGCAATATAGACAAAGGCGATATTAACGAAGGGCTGAAACTGCCCACCACCAAAACCGAACTGCTGTTTGTTGAACGCATTTTTAACATGCTTAAAATGGGCGGAACGGCTGCCGTAATTGTGCCCAGTGGTGTAATACAAAATAGCGGAAAAGCCTTTGAAGCGGTGCGAAAACTGATAATTGAAAAAGCCGAACTGAAAGCCGTGATAGCAGTGCCAAGTGGTGCATTTAAACCCTATGCAGGCGTAAGCACTGCTATTCTCATTTTTACTAAAGGTGGCGAAACCAACAATGTGTGGTTTTACGACATGCAGGCAGACGGCTACACATTAGACGACAAGCGAAACAAAATTGCCGACCTGCCTGACGGCAAGGCAGGAAGCGATTTGCCCGACATTGTGCAACGCTACAAAGCCAGAGATGCCAAAAAAGACACCGACCGCAAACTGAAATACTTTATGGTGCCGAAAAAGGAAATTGTAGAAAACAACTACGACCTGAACCTGAGTACCTACAAAGAAGAAGTGTATGAAGAAGTGGTATATGAACAACCAAATGTGATTTTCGGGAAGCTGGAAACCATTGAAGCCGATATTCAAAAAGGATTGGCGGAATTAAAAGAGTTTGTGTAATGAAGTGGAAAAAGCTAAAACTCACTGATATTTCTAAGCCTAAGCAATGGAAGAACTTGCCAATTTCTGAATTGACATCAGAAGGTTATGCTGTCTATGGTGCAAATGGAATTATAGGTAGATACAAAGAATACAATCATGAATTTCCAACTTTAGCGATTACATGCAGAGGTGCAACTTGCGGAACGATAAATATTACAGAACCGAAATCTTACATAACATCTAATGCAATGGCATTGGATGATATTAGCGAGGACGTTGACCAAAAGTTTCTCTATTATGCCTTGAATAAAAGAGGGTTCAAAGATGTAATCACAGGTGCAGCACAACCGCAAATTACACGTGAAGGATTAAGTAAAATAGTTATAGATATACCTGAAAGCAAGGAATACCAACTCCACATCGCCAATCTTTTAAGCAAAGCCGAAAACCTGATAGCCCAACGCAAAGAAAGCATCCGCCTGCTGGATGAATTTTTGAAAAGCACATTTTTGGAGATGTTTGGTGACCCGGTGAGGAATGAGAAAGGGTGGGAAGTTTATCCATTTTCAGAATTAGTTGCTGATGATTGCCCACTTACATATGGAATTGTTCAACCAGGAAACGAATTTCCAAATGGTGTTCCAGTTATTAGACCTGTTGATTTAACTCAGACAATTATCACTAGACAGGGTTTGAAACTGATTGATCCCAAAATTTCCGAGCAATTCAAAAGAACAGTTTTGAAAGGTGGCGAATTATTAATGTGTGTAAGGGGAACAACTGGAGTAGTATCAATTGCTTCAAGCGAATTAGCTGGCTGTAATGTAACTAGAGGAATAACGCCAATATGGTTTTCTGAGAACTATAACTCGTTATTTGCCTACGGTCTTTTTCAAACACAAGCAGTTAAAAATCGAATTCAGGAATTGACGTATGGAGCAACACTTAAGCAAATCAATCTTGGAGATTTAAGAAAAATAAAATTGATTAACCCACCAATCAAACTCCAAACCCAATTTGCCCAAATCGTAGAAAAAACAGAAGCCCTCAAAACCCAATACCAACAAAGCTTGAAAGAGTTAGAGAATTTGTATGGCAGTTTAAGCCAAAAGGCGTTTAGGGGGGAGTTGAGTATAAAACAGGCAGCCGTCTAATAAATGAGAAACAAAATCTTCATAAGCCATGCCGCACCTGACGACAACGATTTTACAAAATGGTTGGCATTAAAGCTTATTGCATTGGGTTATGAAGTGTGGTGTGATGTTTTGTTCTTAGACAAAGGGTCCGATTTCTGGAAGGTAATAGACAAAGAAATTCGTGAAGGGGCAATCAAGTTCTTGCTGGCAACTTCTGAAATTGCCATTAAACGAGATGGGGTATTAAAAGAAATTGCTGTTGCGGAAAAATTGAAAAAGCAACTGAAGGATGATAATTTCATCATTCCTTTAATCATTGACGAAAACCTTTCGTATGACGATTTGCCGCCCGAAATTATTCGCCTGAATGCGATTGATTTTAAAAAATCATGGGCTGCAGGTTTACAGGATTTACTGGATGCACTTCACAAACAGAATGTTTCCAAAAACAGTCCCGACCCCGATAAGAGTAATGCTCTGTATCAGCAAATATTTCTGCACAACAAAGGTATAATTGAACGAGAAGAAATTTACGATTCCAATTGGTTCAGCATTATATCATTCCCAAAAGAATTGCGGTTTCATGATTTTGAAAAACTGATGCCAAAAGGATTTGATGTGCGTGAACTTACTTTTCCTGCGGTTCGCTATAAAAACTATCTCTGCACGTTTGCTTGGGAATATGATTTTATGCATCACTTGCCGAAAACTGAAACTTACCACAGCAGCCAAACAATTAAAATACCAACAGAAGAAATACTATCGGGTAAATACGATTCGCCATTCATCGGCAACTTTGAATGTCAGCGGTTGATTGTTCAACTATTGAACAAGGCGTTTGAGTTGAGAATGAAAGACAAAGGAGTGCGGGAATATCCTATGTCAAACAAGGTTGGTTATTGGTTTGAAAAGGGAAAGCTGGAAAAGGATAAGTTCAACAAAGTACAGTTAGTTGGTAAGCAGAAAGATAAAAATTGGCACTTCGGTATATCGGCAGCAGGTAAACTGTATCCATTTCCTGTGCTGATGATTTCGTCACATATTTATTTTACACAAGACGGAAAAGCACCCATTGAAAACAAAAGCATTCAACATGCAGCAAGAAGAAGACAAGGTAAAAACTGGTGGAATGACGATTGGCGAAATAAACTACTTGCCTTTGTAAAATATCTTTCGGATGATGAAAGCAGTTTTTATTTGGAAGCAGGAAGTGAAGAAAAGATTCATGTTTCAAAAGAGCCTGTCCAATTTATCGGACAAGTAAGCTATAACATACCCGACAAGAATACATTGGAAGATGAAGCAGAAATCTCAGATATAAATGACCTGAATGAGTTAGAAGAAGAAATGATTGAAGAAGCCGATTCAGAATGAAAGAACTGATATACATACATGAGCCAAACATACTTTTTGCCAATGGACAGAAATGTGCGGATGCAAGAGATGGACTTGCTTTATTTGGTCCGTTAACAAAGATATATGGCATTAAAAGCGGTGTAGTAGGGACTCAAAATGGATTAAGTATTTTCAAAAGCTACATCAACCACCTACAAAAGCCAATCTACAACGCAAATAACATTACCCGACCAATGTTTCCTGGATTTGAAGCCGTTTTTGGGTGCAAATGGGATGCAGACCATGTTGTTTTCAAAGAAGTAACCAATGAAGAAATCGGGAAGCTGCTATATACTGACAGCACCCACAAAAGGACTTATGATTTGGTTACCTTGTTTATCAATAAAATAATTTCGGCTAATAAAAACGAAGATGAAAAAGTAGATGTTTGGTTTGTGGTAGTTCCTGATGAAATCTATCAATACTGCCGACCTAATTCGGTATTGCCTAAAGACTTGGTTCAAACAAAATCAGTTATAAGCAAGTCGAAAGCAAAATCATTTCGGTATGAGCCAACTTTGTTTGAAGACATAAACAAAGAATTGAAGGAGCAGGAAAAAGAAGCGATTACTTACAACTATGACGCACAATTCCATGACCAGTTGAAAGCCCGTTTACTTGAACACACTATTCCCACGCAAATATTAAGAGAAAGCACTCTGGCATGGCGTGATTTCAAGAACAAGTTTGGTGCACCCAAAAGAGATTTCTCAAAAATTGAAGGACATTTAGCTTGGACAGTTTCAACCGCTGCATTTTACAAAGCTGGTGGTAAACCTTGGAAACTATCAGATATTAGAAGCGGAGTTTGCTATCTCGGGCTTGTTTACAAGCAAATTGAAAAAAGTAAGAATCCAAAGAATGCTTGTTGTGCAGCACAAATGTTTTTGGATAATGGAGACGGCACAGTTTTCAAAGGAGAAGTAGGGCCGTGGTATAATCCAGAAAAAGGCGAATTTCATTTGAAACCGAAAGAAGCAAAAGCATTATTAACTCAGGCATTAAAATCATACGAAGAACAAAACGGAGTTTATCCCAAAGAGATTTTTATTCATGCCAAAACAAAGTTTAACGGACAGGAATGGAAAGCATTCCAAGAAGTAACACCCGAAGGAACTAATTTGGTTGGGGTTACCATAACCAAAACAAAACCCTTAAAACTGTTTAAATCAGAAGGAAACTATCCGATAATGAGAGGTAACGCCTTTATCGTAAATGAAAGGAGTGCATTCCTTTGGACAGTGGGCTATGTTCCAAAGACAGAATCAACCTTATCAATGGAAGTTCCCAATCCGATTTTCATTGAAATCAATAAAGGAGAAGCGGACATTGAACAAGTTCTGAAAGATATTTTAGCGTTGACTAAACTAAATTACAATGCTTGTATTTATGCGGACGGTGTTCCAGTAACACTTCGCTTTGCAGACAAAATAGGAGAAATATTAACTGCCAGCACAGAACTAAAAGCACCACCACTTGCATTCAAATACTACATATAGCCAACGCACAGATGTAAGCACATTTGCAAGCCCGCACAAGCCCAAGCACAGACCAAAGCTTGCAAAAGAGCTTCCACCTTTTCCATGCAGACAAAATTGAATTAAAAAAAATCTCCTCCCCTTCTGAAAATAAAAAATACGCAACCATACAATCCGACACGACAAGAATAATGAAACATAGTATTGACAATGGTTTACAGGGACGAACGACAAGAACCACTGGCTATAACACGGTATTGCCAAAATGGCGGCAGAAGTGCAACTATGAAACAGTTGTGCAAGGTTCAACAGTTGTGCTTCTATTAAACTATAGTGCTAATAATCCGCCACTTCGGCAATACCCGAACCGTTGTGTGCAACTTTTAGAAACGACCGCTTATGACAGTAAAAATAATTGACAAACAAACTGCAGAACATTATTTATGGGGCGATAACTGTGACAGTTGGGTTTTGACTGACACACTACCGCCTGGTTCTTACGTAATCAATGTAGACGGCAACACCACGCGGTATGTGAAATCTAATTAACGCTTAAACAGTCATGAAACTTTCAAATTTCTTGATACTTCTTCTACTTGCCGTATTTGTGCAATGCGACAATACGCCCGACTTTGACAAAGGGCCGTGTAAATTTGCTCCGCCTGAGTCTAATTTCCCCTTGACTCCGGGCACTTTTTGCGAGGAGTGCTATTTTAATTTTGAATTTCAAGATAGAGAGTATTCATTTACAGGCAACAAGCTCGAATCGAGTTATGTTGGTGACTACTCGAAAATGTGGAATGTTTTTTTTGATTTCTATTTAGACCTACCAGATTCAGACGAAGAGTTGAATGGCAGTATTGATGTCAAAACTCCGTTGGTGGAGATAGAAAGCATAACCAAATCGATTGAAACACCCCCTGTCGTCTCTACAGCATTTGGTATCTACAACTACTGCAAAGATCTTTTTGAGCCCGTCCCTTATGACATCAATCAGTCCTTTAACCGGCTTATAAAAGCTGAGTTGATTGAATCTTATCCTGCCGAAATCAACTCTGAACCTCATCAGAGTTTTTTGTATTATTTAAATGGAGAGTTGCAGGCAACTTTTAATTTGAATGGAGAGACAGAAGTGATTACAGCCGAGTATAAAGTTAGATGTGTTGTCTATGAGAAGCTGTGAACAAAATTGGGTCGAACACAGACTCAATTGATAGTATCCGAAGACTAATTAAATTAAGTTGGAAGAGCCATGAAACTCTCATATCTCCTGATATTTCTGGCAGTATTCGCGCAGTGTGACAATGTAAGCTCCCCTAAAATTCGGCCATTTTAAAAGTTGAAAACAATTTTTAAGCTAATAGATTACACATAAAATTGTTCAGCCATACCCGAACGTTAGCCAGTTTTTCCAGTTAGTTTCTTAGTTTCAACCGCTCTTCCTGATAATCAATAATCAACATTCTTTTTCGGATAATTTCTTCATCAATGGAGGGTTGTGTTTTGTTGATGTGAATAAGGTGGCTGCGTTGCTCTTCTAACAGTTTCCGGTACACCTCACTGGTTTTAGCATTGAATTGAAATTCTTTTTCATCATCCAACTCATCCTGTAAGAAGGCAATTATTTTTTGGTAGTTTACTCCCTCATGTTCACTTCCGGTAAAGTTGCCATTTAAATAGTCAAGAGCCTTTTTATGCAGTTCCTTATCCAGATAGTCTGACACTTCGTTTTCGGGCTGTGGATAATCCACTTCTTTTAATCCGGCTTTTTTGATTAGGTACGGAAGGGTTAGCCCTTGAACAGTAAGCGTTAACAGAATGACAATAAACGTGATAAACAGAATTAAATTTCTTTGTGGAAAAACATCTCCATTATCCAGATAAAGCGGGATTGACAAAGCCGCAGCCAACGAAATGACACCGCGCATGCCCGCCCATCCTAAAATAAACGGACCTTTGAAGCCCGGGTTGTTTGGATCAGCCACCGTTATAACATTTCGCAAAACGAGGGTTACGCCCACAGCACCGTAAAAACTAAGTAGTCTTACTAAAATGACCACGGCTGTTATCAGAATACCATAACCAATGGCTTCTGCCAGATTCGTTTCGCCTAACCCGGCCGTAATCTGCGGCAAGTCAAGTCCGATAAGAATAAAGGCTGTACCATTGAGCAGAAAAACAAAACTTTCCCACACATTGGCGCCCCGTACCCGCGATGATGAGCTCAGAAATTCATATCGCTTTTGCGATACCAACAAGCCCCCCGCTACCACCGATAAAACACCGGAACCGTGGATTTCTTGTGCCAATATATACATCAAATAAGGAGCAATGAGTGTTAAAATCACATCCATATTGGTATCGGTAGGCAATATTTTATGCAATTTAACAAACACCCAACCCACTAAAAGTCCACAACCAACCCCGCCCACCACCACCCATATAAAACGTAGTGATGCCTGCTGGATATCGAATGAACCTGTGGCAATTGCAATCACGGCAAACTGCATAATGATGAGCGCTGATGCGTCATTCAAAAGGCTCTCACCCTCCAAAATGGTAGAAAACCGTTTGGGTATGTTTACAAATTTGGTAATGGCATTGGTACTCACGGAATCTGTGGGAGATAAGATGCTTCCTAGAAGGAGTCCCAGAGCCATCGTGAACCCGGGAATAAACCAATAAGCCGTAAAGGCCACGCTTATCGCAGTAATAAACACGACAATAAATGCAAAACTCAGAATGATCCTTCGCCATTTAAACAACTCTCTAAACGACAATACCCATGCTGCTTCGTACAATAGCGGGGGAAAAAAAATAATGAATATAATTTCCGGTTTTAGTTCAATCGTGGGCAACCCGGGGATAAAGCTGATGAGCAGCCCTGCTAGTACCAACAACACCGGATAGGCCACGCGTATTTTTTGGGCAATCATGATGATGCCAATCACTATCAGCAGCAGAAACAGAAATAAGAGAAAAGTGCTCTCCATAAATTTTATAAAATTGAGACCAATTTAGGGAATAAAAATCTTATTGAAGGCTTCCGGATGCTAACCTAACACAAGCTCATTTTAAATGTAGCGCTAATAAAGCTTTAGCGCCTTTTGCAAGATGTTGTTGATTTTTTTTATGGGCAAATCCTTTTCAGGGTTAAACAACATAATCCGGATATTCACCCTTCCTTCTGCTAACAACAAAGGATCACGTATTGCTTTGCCCTTCATAATGGCTATATAAGGTTGTTGGTATTTTTTGTGAAACCACAGGTAACAAAACATCTTTCCTTTGAAGTAAAAAAACGGACAGCCATATTTCCATTCGGGCGTAATCTGTTCGCTTTGCGCCAAAATAATATCGCGTAACGCCAGGTAACAACTCTTCAACGATTCACTTTGCTGCAAATAAAAGTTATCTAACGGAGTGATGTTCATGGGTAATAAGTTTACTAATCACCAAATTCTCCTTACTGTATTGTTCAGGATTCTGCACTAGGCTTGCCACAAATGTAGCAATGCTTTATTTGAATAAAATTTAACCTGTTTCGGGTTCGTCTTTGTGCGTGATTGGATAATGCAAAGACCTTCTTCTTGCTGTTTATAACTTTTTCATCAGGGGCGGATGCCTTCCAATATAAATTCAAAAGCCCTTTTGGGGAAATGTTTAGTGTCCCAAAAGTTACCATGGATGAATGTGCCGGCTACCATTACGATCAGCAACAACAGGTCTTTTTCGGTTGAAAAGTCTGTCCTTAACGCACCTTCCTTCTTTGCCTTTTTTACAGGAGCTTTAAAGATGTCAATAAGTTTTAGCATCAGTTGGCTGGAAGCTTTTTCATCGAGGTAACGCTGCAACAAATTATACTCCGCCCGCTGTTTCATTACCGTTTCCAATAATTTGAAAAAGGCGTTCCCATCGGATTCTATGCTTTTGGCATATACAGCCAGTTCATCCAGGTTATAATGAAATATGGCTTCGATGAGTGCACTTCTATCCGGGAAATTCCGGTAAAAAGTCATTCTGGAAACGCCTGCCGCTTCTGCTATTTCCGACAAGGCCACTTCAGGTCCTTTCGTATGGTACAGGTCAATTGCTGTCAGTACGAGATTATTCTTATTGCCTACAGCGTCTTTCCTGAGTTCTTTAACCTTTTTGGAGGATTTCCTGACAGTTTTCGTTTTCATAAGGCAAAAGTAATAAATATTAAGTGTTACACAATGTAACATTTAATATTACGTGTGCGTTTATATGATAAATACACTTTCATTATGAAGAATCAGGAAATATATCAGGGGCCGGTGGCACAGAATTGCACGGTAGATCTTTTAGTGGTGGGTTCGGGAACAGGCATGGCGGCAGCATTAGCTGCGCATGAAAAAGGTTTAACAGCACTGGTTATCGAAAAAACAAATCTTGTTGGAGGTTCTACTGCAAGATCGGGCGGGGCATTTTGGATTCCTGCAAATCCGATATTACAAAAAGCAGGTGCAGATGACACCTTGCAAAAGGCTGAAGTTTATCTTGATGCCATCGTATCGGAAAACGCACCCAAATCACGCTGGAACAATTTTCTAAAGCATGGTAGCGCAACGGTGGAAATGCTGGAGCGCACCACTCCGATGAAGTTTTTTTGGGCGAAAGGTTATGCTGACTATCACCCCGAAAATCCGGGCGGAGCAGCCCTTGGCCGCACCTGCGAATGTGTACCCTTTAATCTTTCACAATTAGGTAAAGATTTAAAAAGATTTCGCCCTGGAGTATTGGATGCCCCCATTCCGATGCCGGTTACCGGATACGATTACAAATGGATGGCTTTAATGACCCGCTTACCTTTCAAGGCTTTCCCACTTATTTTCAAAAGAATGTTTCAGGGGGTAGGCGGACTATTGATAGGAAGGAAGTATGCTGCAGGCGGACAAGCGCTTGCTGCCGGAATGTTTGCCGGATTGCTAAAAGCCAATGTTCCCGTTTGGACCAACGCGAAGTTAGTAGAACTGATTATAGAAGATGAAAAAGTTACGGGGGCTGTTATTGAACAAAACCAGAAAACGGTAAGGGTACACGTAAACAAAGGAGTGGTATTGGCGGCAGGTGGTTTTGACCACAATATGCCTATGCGTCAAAAATACCAGTCAGCATCGCTTACTGAAAATTTAAGCCTGGGAGCAGAAGGCAATGAAGGTGATGGAATTTTAGCAGGAGAAAAAGCCGATGCAGAAATTAAACTTATGGATCAAACCTGGTGGTTTCCTGCGGCCGCTCCATTAAAGAAAGGAGAATTTCCTCAGGTATTGTTAGCCGAAAGATCGCTGCCCGGTGGTTTTATGGTAAACCAAAACGGGCAACGTTTTATAAATGAAGCGACAGACTATATGTCGTTCGGGCAACAACTTTTAAAGATGGAGAAAGAAGGCAAGTCCATTAAAGAAATGTGGTTGATTATTGACCAGCGCTACAAAAACCGTTACCTGTTTGCTGGTACCATATTCCCCATGATGCCTATTCCAAAAGAATGGTTCGATGCAGGAATTGCCTTTACGGCCGACACTCCCGAAGCATTAGCAAAAGCTATGCATGTTCCCCAATCTGCTTTTGCAGAAACGTTCAACCATTTTAATCAAATGGCCAGAGCAGGAAAAGATACTGATTTCGGCAGGGGAAATAGTGCTTATGACCGCTACTATGGAGATCCAACCGTAAAACCCAACCCCAACTTACGGGCATTGGAGGGCAAACTGTATGCTATCAAGATTGTGCTTTCTGATTTAGGTACCTGTGGCGGATTGGTTACAGATGAAAATGGCCGGGTGATGACTGCGGACAACAACCCAATAGAAGGTTTATATGCTTTAGGCAATAACGCCAGCAATGCTTTTGGCAAAGTGTATCCCGGTGCGGGTGGAACCATTGGGCAAGGGCTCGTGTTTGGGTATATCATTGCAGAACATGCCGCATCAAATCATGCGGAAATCAGGAAAGAGGATTATGCATTAGTATAGTGATACCATCATTAACAAAGCCAGTATGATTGTCAATAATAAAATCGGGATTACACGTTCAAGGAATTCATTAACAAAAAAGTTATAAACCATTTAAAAAATTATTACCATGGCTACATTCTTTAAATCAATCAGAAACACAGTAAAGTACTGGTATGTTCCTGCTATCGTGGGTCTTTTGTTAGTTGTATTGGGTGGATATTTATTCACGGTTCCATTAGGAGCCTACCTGATGTTAACAATGCTTTTTAGTATATCCTTTTTAGTATCGGGAATTCTGGAAACTTATTTTTCCATTCAAAACAGGAACGAGCTAGAGGGTTGGGGATGGTTTCTGGCAAGTGGACTATTTAGTTTATTAATAGGTGTTGTATTGATCGCTAAACCAGAGGTTGCGGCTACCGCCCTACCCTTCTTCGTAGGGTTCAGTTTGTTGTTCCGCTCTTTTCAGGGATTAGGTTTTGCCTTTGAACTTAAAAACTACGGTGTATTGCACTGGGGCAACCTGGCTATTGCCAGTATCTTAGGGATAGTATTCTCTATGTTACTGATTGCACAACCTATCTTCACAGGAATATCATTGGTAGTGCTTACAGCCTTGTCGTTTATTTTTGCCGGCATAGCAGCGATCGTACTTTCTTTCCAGTTGAAAAAATTAAAATCATTTCCTTCTAAAATAAGCAAAGAGATGAAAGATAAAATCGAAGACCTGAAAGAAGAGTATTATGAAATACTGAACAAGAACGATAATTAATATACTTTTCAGTCAAAAAAATCCATGTCACAAAACGCTAAAAAAATAAAACGGGCATTTCAGATCATACAAGTGCTCACCAAATATGGGTTTGAAGATCTGGTAGCACGAAGTGGTCTTAAGAAATGGACATCATCAGCCGATTCATTAAAAGCTGGAATTAAAGAAGATTTATCCTGTTCGGTTTACGACCGTATCCGTTTGACATTGGAAGATTTGGGGCCAACCTTTGTCAAATTCGGACAGATGTTCAGCAGTCGCGAAGATTTACTACCCAAAGAATTGGTTGCTGAGTTGCAGAAACTGCAGGATAGAGCCGATGTGCAGGAAATGAATGTGCGGGAGAAGCTCCAAACAGAATTGAATATTGACATCGATGCTGTTTTTAGCGAAGTAGAGGAAAAACCTTTTGCATCGGCTTCTATTTCACAAATCTACAAAGCCCGTTTGCTAAATGGGGAAGCGGTGGTGCTAAAAGTGAAACGCGACCATATTCAGGAAATAATAGAAGCCGACCTGTTAATTATGCAGGATATGGTGAAGTACCTGGAAGAATATAAAGAGGAGTTCAAAAAGATAAACCTCAGCCATATACTTGAAACTTTTTCAGTAGCCATCAACCAGGAGTTATCTTTTGTAAACGAGTGTAACAATATTCAACAGTTTAGCCGCAACTTTTCTGAGAGCGAACTGATGTATGTGCCCAGGGTTTACAAAGAGTTTTCCAGCAACAATATTCTTTGTATGGAACTGATCGAGGGCATTAAAGTAACCGATACAGATACGCTGCAACAAAACGGGTTCGATTTGGTTGCCATTGCTCAGGCTGGTTTTAACCTGTATATGGAGCAGGTGCTGGAACATGGATTCTTTCATGCAGACCCGCATCCGGGAAACATATTTGTAACGTATGAAGGCAAGATTGCTTTTATTGATTTCGGGCTGATGGGTACCATGATGCCCAAAGACAAGGAAGACCTGGAACAATTTATCGTTTTTCTGTTGCAAAGTGATATCCCGAAACTGCTGAAGACTATTAAGCGCATTGCCGTTAAATATAATGTGGGTGACGAAAAAAAACTGGAAAGAGAAATCTATATGTTGATGTCTCGTACGGAATCCATGGCATTAGAAGACATTAATATCGGGGAGATTACCAACCAGATGAAATCCATATTTCAGCAGAACGAGATTGTTATGCCAGAGCATATCTATTTATTGCTGAAAGGCATTGCCCTGATTGAAGGTGTAGGGCGCACCTTGTATCCGGAACTTAATATCATTGAGATGATGAAACCTTATGGCTACAATATTATACAAAGGAAATTATCACTGCAGAATGTAATTACTCAGGGATTTAAAAACGCACAAAACTTTACTGAAACCATTTCAGAACTTCCGCAAGATATCCGCGAAGTGCTCCAAAAGGTAAAAAACAACGAACTGAAGATGATCCACGAGGTTAGTGGCATCAAGGAAATGACCCATACCGTTAAAACATCAATCAACCTCATTGTGCTGGCGGTGATTATTGCGGCATTATCCGTAGGCTCTGCTATTTTGGTTATGGCAAATATGCCTCCTAAGATTTACGGTGTTCCGGTATTGGGGTTTATCGGGTTTATTATATCGGGTATTTTGAGCGCATCCGTAATCATTTCTATTATCAGGAAAAAATAACAGTTATTGACAGCAGCATTATTTGGGGGTACTAAAGTTTACTAATCCCCAAATTCTCCCTACTGTATTGTTCAGGATTTTGCACCAGGCTTGCTACAAATGCAGCAATGCTTTTTCTGGATAATGCACCACCAACTTCGGGTTCGCCTTTGCGGGTGATGTGATAATCCACTTCGCTTCCATGGGTAAACCAATCGGGACGAAGAATGGTATAATCCAATCCGGAGTTTTCAACATTATCTGACAAAGCTTTGTAAGGAATTAATACAGGGCTCAATGGTGAAACAAAAATGCCGATAGAACTGATGGCGATAATTCTTTTCACTCCGGTTTCCTGCATGGCTTTGATGATGTTCTTGCTCATGGCATCCAAATCACCGGCAAGGTTTACATACACGATATTTTGTCCGGCAACGGCATTTTTTACATCGTTGAATTTCATTGCATCGCCCTCGATTACGTTTGCATTTTCTGATGCATTGATGCGATTTTTATTTCTTACAAAAAGGGTGAGTTCCACACCCTTCTGTTTTGCAATTTCTTCTGTTACTACCGAGCCAAGGCTTCCGCTGGCCCCGATGATGAGTACTTTTTTCATTGCAATTGTTTTTATTTATCCCAAACTTTTAGACCATTCCAGAAACATCTTGGCCGTTTCCGGATCCCGGTGATTGATAAAGCTGCTGTCGTTTAGATCGAGTTGCTTGATGGCGTTCATATCTTCTTGCGATAATTCAAAATCAAACACCTCAAAATTCTGTTTGATTCTGGATGGGGTAACCGACTTGGGTATCACCACAATATTGCGTTGAATCATCCAGCGAAGCGTAACCTGTGCTACCGATTTTCCATATTTGTTACCGATGGCAGTCAATATCTCATTCTTGAAAAAATCGTGTTTCCCTTCTGCAAAAGGTGCCCAGCTTTCGTGTTGCACACCGTATTCCTGCATTACTTTATTATCATCTTCCCGTTGGAAAAAAGGATGGGTTTCAATTTGATTAACGGCAGGTGTTATTTCATTGTAGTTAAGCAAATCCACCAAACGGTCGGGGTGAAAATTACTCACGCCAATCGCTTTTATTTTTCCTGCTTTGTACAATTCTTCCATCGCACGCCATGAGCCATACACATCGTTGAAGGGTTGATGCAAGAGGTACAAATCGATATAATCTAACTGCAAATTTTCCAATGATTTTTGAAATGCTTTTTTTGCCTTTTCATATCCGTAATCGGAAATCCATAATTTTGTCGTTACGAAAATCGCCTCTCGTGGAATGCCACTTTCTTTGATGGCATCACCCACCGCTTTTTCGTTGCCATAAGCTTGTGCGGTATCAATACTTCTGTACCCGGTTTGCAAAGCGGCCAATACGCTTGCTTTACATTGTTTATAATCGGGCACCTGGTAAACGCCATATCCCAAGATGGGCATTTTTACTCCGTTGTTTAATGTTACTGTTTGCATCTTACTTCGTTTATAAATTATTGATGATGCAAAGTTCAAATGAATAGCCGGAAGGATTGTTATACAGATTACGTAAATAATTACCAATTTCACCGATTGTAGTCAGCGCAGCAGACCCCATAACAAATGGATACCTGCTTAGAGTGCGTTACACCTTTACATTTAAGGTGTAGGACACAGAGCGACCACCGCCCTGGGCTTGAATGATTCCTTTTGCGGCTAAATCTTGTAAATCTCTGGTGGCTGTGGCTTTCGATTGCTTTATTCGGCTCAAAATATCTTGTAATATGAGCCGATTAGGAAAGTTATTCGGCTCATGATTTTAGCATTTTCTCTTTGTATGCTTACTTTGTCGAAGTAGCTGTGGCTATATTTCGTTCTGAAGATATTTTTTACTTCCTCTTAACGCATACAACCCAATCATTGCCGAAAGCACCAACAACACAATCCCTGTAATCAGGATGAATTTAAAATCTAAAAAGTCGGCTACATAGCCCCAGCCGCCTGCCATAACCGCTCCGCCAAGCGCCAGTGCAATAGAGATGTTTGAAAATATTTTTGAATAGTCTTTTGTACCGAAAACGGTTCGCACCAATAAAGCTGTTTCCACGGTAACGCCTGCGTATGCCCAGCCAAATAAAAACCCGCCAACAGTCATCAATGCCATGCCTTCTTTTCCCATTAATAAAAATATAAATCCTACAATGCCCAATCCTGTTGATGTGAACACACCTGCCAGTGAGTTTCTATCGTTGATGTATCCCAAGGCCACTTTACCGAGTGTTACGCCCAGCATGATTGCCGAAGCAACAAAGGCAGATTGCTCTACTGAAAATCCAAGATTGGTGACATAGGTAGGCATAAATAAATTGAGCGTAGAAACCGAAATCATCAGGAAAGCGAATACCACCAATGCCCAGAATACAGGTGTTTTAATAGCCACTTTATAATCCATTCCAGTTTTGGGAGTTTCGCTTGATTCGGCTTTTTCACCAAAAGGTTTTAATCCTTTGTCTGCGGGATAATCACGCAGTAACAAACCCAGCAAAGGCGCTACTACCACCAGCATAATGATTCCGAAAATCAAATAGGTAGTCCGCCATCCATATTCTTCAATCAAATAGCCACCCATCGGATTGAACAACACCCCGCCAATACCCGAAGCCGCACTGGCCAGCCCGATAAAAAAACCTACTCTTGTGTTGAACCAGCGATTGATTAAAACAGGATAACTTAAATAGAGTAGAAAGGAAAGTGCGATGCCGATAACAGCACCGGCTCCGTAAAATTGCCAGACGGCATTGAACTGCGACATGCCCAAATACAACAAACCCACAACGGCAGTGCTAATAGTGAGCAACCATCTTGCACTGTATTTGTCCATCATTTTTCCGGCAACGGAAAGCATCAGGAATGATAAGGCATAAACGAAGGTCATATACAAACCGAAATCGCCTTTTGATACGCCCAGGTCGGTGCTTACAGGCGTATAAAAAATACCAGCACAACTCATGATGAGTCCGATATTGATACCCATAATCAGGCAGCAACAAAAAACGATTACATAACCGTAGTGAAATTTTGATGTAGGCATCAGTTAATTTTTTTCAGGTTGAAGTGGTCCGTAGTAATAAGAAGCTGTGGCACCGCCATCAATCAGGAAATCAGAACCGGTGATGAATGCACCTTTTTCCGATAGCAACAACTCGGCAACGTTGGCAATTTCATCTGCCATACCGGGGCGACCTGCCGGACATTTGGCAAACATATTTTTATAAAAATCACCACGTGGTCCGTTGATTTCATCTAATGCCAATGGTGTGATGACGATACCCGGTGAAATAGCATTTACTCTTGCACCGCGTTCGCCCCATTTCACCGCTTCTGCCATTACCCGTTTTCCATTGCAACGTTTTGCCATTTGGTAGGCGTGCAAGGTGTCTTTGATATTATCGGGTTGCAACATTTCCAATTTCAATAATTCTTCGGTGGGTGTAGTGGCCAACAAACGGTCTTGCTCTGCCGTTAATGCAGGCATCCTGTATCCCGACTGGCTTGAAATGGTTACACCGCTACCACCTCGTTTTATAACTTTTCCAAACTCTTCGAGCAAAACTGCAGTGCCGTATAAGTCCACCGCCAAAATATGTTCTTTGGTTGACTGACTTGGAGATAACCCTGCAGCATTCACGAACATGGAGATTTCGCCTTCTTTTTGTGCCGCAGCAATTAATTCGAGAATAGATGCTCTTGATGAAATATCGGTTTTAAACGGAACGGCATCAAAGCCAGCTTCCACCAATGTCTTGCTGATTGCCTGTGCATTTTCTAATTTCCAGTCGGCCACAAAAATTTTATTGCCATAAGCCATTCTTCTTACAATGGCCATACCGAGCTGTCCGGCTCCGGTGAGTACGATGATATCTTTTTTAGTATTCATTGTTTTGATGCTTTAATTTGATAGTACAAAGTACAGACTAATGGCTGGCAGGATCGTTATACAGATTACGCATATAAATACCATTTTCACTTATTCCGTCTCCGTCCTCACAAAATTAGAGTGGCGTTTTTTGATGAGCCATTTTCCGTTTTGCTTGACAAACTCGTCATGGTAAATTACATAATGCGTAATCTTTGTGGATTTTCCGTTTTGTTCGCCCACTAAAATTACACGACAGTATGCAGTAGCCTTAGCGGTGTTTGCTGTGAGTTCATCAATGGTTTGTTGCCCGTTTTGATGATACACGATACTGAAATTTGCCAGGTAACCCGAAAACGCATCAAACAGTTGTTTTCTGCCCGACAACGTCATCTTGTTGTTTCCCGTACCTGATTCCACAATACCATCTTCGGTAAAAAGCAAAACCTGCTTATCAATTTCTTTCGTGTCGGCAAGATTGGAGAAAATATCAAACACTTCTCTGATGGCCATTTTATCTTCGATGGTTTGAATTTTCTTTTCCATGTTTTTTGAATTTGATTGTTGAGCAAAAGAGACAACGGTTGCAAACAACAGTGCGGTGAGCATTACGATTTTTTTCATTGTAGTATTGGTTTAGTATGATTGATTTTTAAGTTCATGTAAATTCATCAAAAGTTGCAATTCCAATTTTACCATTTCAAAGGCAATTCAAACCCACTGTTTATATCGGTATTTACTCTTTTAAAACCTTCGTTCCACGGATAGGCAAGCTTTCCGGCCGGCACTTCAGGCAGGGATTTAAATGGTAGTTCCATCAGATTGATGCCTGAAGGCGTGTCGCTTCCATATACGATGGTATATTTTCCGCCCGGAACTGTTTTTTCCTGCGGACCGGTCAATCCGCAAGGCTCACAATCATTGACAGGAGGTGCACTTCCATCTTTGGGGCATAAACGCTCAGGGGTTTGCGAAGTGATTTCAAAACGCAATCTATGACCGGGTAGTACGGCCCATTGTCTTGGCGAGAGCGCAATGTCAAATCTATATACTTTACCGGGTTCTAAATAGCTGTCTTTATCAGATTTTAACCACGGCCATACCGGAACACCATTTTTATCTCTCCATGTTTTTTCTTCATTTAATTCCCGCAGGCTTCCGGCAATTGCACCTCGGGTAATTAGCTGTTCACTACCATCGGGGGCAACATCAAATAAATGGGTTATCAAAACCATATTGGTATTGCTTGATGTTGCATAAATCGTTGCACTCATGGCACCCGAAAGTGTCGTTCCTGAGGATAAAGGTTCTGATAAATAGGTAACTTTTCCATTTGTGTCATCCGGTTGCACATAGTCCAACTTATCGCTGCCCGAAGTATTTACCGTTGTTCCCAACGTGCCGTTGCTTCCCAATTTCCATTGAGTGGCATTGTCAACTAAGTTGAAGCCTTTAAGATTTAACCAGCGATTGGTTCCCATTTCGTAAACATGCATGGGGGTTTCGGTATGCTGTATGCCGGTATTTACGCCATTTGCCCAGGTCTCCAGCCATTGCAATACAAGGCCCATATCAACGCCCTGCCCATGTTCCCATTTGCCCATGATCATCTGATATTTGGGTGATGTTTTTTGATTTTTTTCCATGGCGCCATAAACCGATTTTCCTGCATACGCATTTTGAAGGGCTGTATAAGCTTTTACCGTTCCGGACTCTACCACATCCCTCCACCCGGCCCATAGCAGCACCGCCACATCATTTTCCACAATACTTTTCGCCAGGCTCAGGTCTTCCCTGTTTTTCCAGTATCCGTTTTCGTAGGCCACAAAGCCATCATCCTTTAATGATTGGCCCATGTATTCAAAATAACGCTTGCCGGCTTCCGACCTCCCTGTTAAACCGTAACCCATTTGCTCAAACAACTTAAAACTCATGGTTGGCAGACCTCCTATAATCCAGGATTGTGTATGCATATTTCCCAATCCGCTGCACGAAGCTACCACCGCTTTCAATGGTGAATTTTTTCCTACATGTGCCGCATCGTTGAGTGCAATGGCGCCCGGCCAGGAACAACCTACATAGCTCACACTTTGTTCAGCATTTTCAAGATTGGCTGCCCATTGCACAATATTTTCTCCGTCAATCCCCTCGCGTTTTGACAGGAATTGTATTTCCCCTCCGGATTTTCCGGTTCCTCTGGCTCTTACCAATGCCGTGATATAACCATATTCTGTAAGGAAAGTGTTGGGGCCTATTTTAACTGCGAATTGTTCATACGGCATGTGTTCCACCACAACAGGAAATTTTCCTGTGGCTCGTTTTCCGGTTTTTAAATCGATTGGATAAGCTATAGCGGCTTGTAATTCCACACCATCGTCCATCTTTACACGAATATTTTCTACGATTTCGAAACCGTATTTTTTAGGCCCCGGTTTCCATATTCCGCCCGGGTACACAATGTTCTCAATGGCTGTATTTGCCGAACTCGATAAGGAGTCGTTTTTATAAAGAATGGGTTGATCGGTTTGTGCCATAAGGAGTGTATTTACAAAAAGTATAAGCGTTGTTATTAATCCTGTTTTCATACTATTTTTTTTAGGTGTTATCTTCTTATCCTTTTCCTACAATATATGTTACTGGTCAATCAAAGCTGCCTCAAAAGGGCGAACTCCTAACAGTTCAATCGTTTCAAATTCTTTGCGGAATTGTTGCAATTCGTCAGACGTAAATTGAACATCCCAAGCACCAATATTTTCTATCAGATGATGCAATTTGGTGGTGCCCGGAATGGGTACTATAAATGGCTTTTGAGCCAATAGCCACGCCAGTGAAATTTGGGCCGGTGTTGCATTTTTTTTCATTGCCCATTCACGCACGAGGGTAAGCAACTTCATATTGTTTTCAATGGCTTCGGGTTGGGTATATCTTTCTGTATAATTTCTTGATTTCTCCGAAAAGCGAGTGTATTCGTCAAACTTATCGGCTTAAAACCCACGAGCTACCGGCCCCCACGGCACAAAGCCAATTCCTAATTCTTCGCAAGTGGCCAGAATTTGATTTTCGGAAAAACGTTGTACAAGGGAATATTCGGTTTGAATGGCTGTTACCGGTTGCACCGCATGTGCTCTGCGAATAGTTTTAGGCGACATTTCTGAAAGTCCGAAGTGGAGCGCCTTTCCCTCTTTGATGAGGTCTTTTACTGTTCCGGCAATATCTTCAATAGGTACATTAGTATCTAATCGATGGCAATACAGTAAATCAATACGATCGGTTTTTAATCTTTTGAGCATGCCTTCAACTGCTTGACGAATGTGCTCAGGTTTACTATTTCTTGCACCGAGTGATGTAGACCAATTGCCACCTTCATTTACCTGAAAGCCAAATTTTGAAGCGATAACCACCTGGTTACGCACTGGAGCAAGTGCTTCTCCTACCAGTTTTTCATCTGTAAAAGGCCCATAAACTTCTGCCGTATCAAATAATGTAACACCACGTTCCACCGCACCACGTATTACCTGAATCATTTCTTTGTCGGGCCGTGGTGGATTGTAGGCACCGTTCTTCATGCCCATGCATCCCAAAGCAATGGCGGATACTTCAAGACTGTGTTTTCCTGAACCTAAAACCCGTTTTTTCGATTTTTGTGGTGAGTTGTTTTTAATGTTTGATTGGACGATACCAGAACCTGATAATGTTGCTCCAAATGAAGAATTAGCCATCAATACAACTCCTGCCAACGCTCCTGTTTTCAGGAAGTTTCTACGATTGTTATTTTCCATGTCTGATAAGTTTATGTGATTATTGAATAAGTTTTATTTTTTGTAACCAGTCTTTGACTTTCGCCTGCACTTCGGTTTCTTTTTTTCCTTCCATTACAAACATGATTCCATCTCTTTCTTTACCGCCTTCTACAGAAAAAATTTCAGTGATCTTACCTGCTGAACAATACCGCTCAATTTGTTGTTGGCTACTACCTAAACCATAACCCGCATTGGTATTGAACGGGGCGATTGTCTTTCCCGACCAGTTATTGTCATTCAAGAATGTTTTTACTGGCGGTGGCAATTGCATACCCCAGGTGGGGAAGCCTAAAAACACCACATCATATTTTGAAATATCAATCTTATTTTTGAGTGGCGGCAAAATACCGTTGTTGTTTTGAGCCGCAACCTCAGCTACATTTTGCTGATAATTTGCTGAATAGAGTGTGGCAGGTTCTATTGCTACCAAATCTCCACCTGTTTTAGCTTGAACCATTTCGGCCACGGCTTTGGTATTGTTGGTACGGGTAAGATAGACGATGAGTACTTTTTGCTTTTTAGCAAGCGTATCTTTTTGTTGATTGGTCTGTGCACAGCCTGTTAAACCAAACAACGATAGTATTATGATAAAATATACTTTCATCATGCCCCTGTCTATTTTCCAACCATTGCCTGCGCTTTGGGTGAATAGCGTTCTCCAACAATCTTAATTTCTTCCAGTGCGGTATTGATTCTTCCTAATTCATTTACCGAAAGTGAAACATTAACCGCTCCCACATTTTCTTCTAAGCGATGTATTTTAGTTGTTCCGGGAATAGGAACGATCCATGGCTTTTGAGCCAGTAACCAAGCCAGGGCAATTTGTGCAGGAGATGCGTTTTTTTCTTCAGCAATCTTTTTTACCAAATCCACCAATGCCTGGTTGGCTTTTCTGTTTTCTTCTGTAAAACGAGGTACTGTATTTCTGAAATCGCTACTATCGAATTTTGTATCGGCTGAAATTGCTCCGGTTAAGAAACCTTTTCCCAGCGGACTAAATGGTACAAAGCCAATTCCTAATTCTTGCAGTAACGGAATAATTTCTTTTTCCGGTTCGCGCCAAAACATAGAGTACTCACTTTGTAAAGCTGTTACGGGTAACACCGCGTGGGCTATGCGAATGCTATGTACACCGGCTTCACTCATCCCAAAATGTTTTACTTTCCCCTCCTGTATCAAGTCTTTTACCGTTCCGGCTACATCTTCCATCGGCACGTTCGGGTCAACACGATGCTGGTACAATAAATCAATCACATCCGTTTGCAGGTACTTCAACGAATTTTCCACTACGGCTTTAATGCGTTGCGGCCTGCTATCGAGTCCTTTTGAATTATCACCTTCCACAAAACCAAACTTTGTTGCAAGCACCACTTTATCCCTGAATGGTTTTACCGCTTTACCTAAATACAGTTCATTCAACCCCCGGCTATATACTTCGGCTGTATCAAAAAAGGTGATACCTAAATCATACGCTTTTTGAATTAAAGCAATTGCATCATTTTCGTTTGCGGGTCGCCCATAACCAAAGGTTAAACCCATACATCCCAAACCAAGTTCGGATACCTGCAATCCTTGTCCTAATATTCTTGTTTTCATTTTAAAGAAATTTTGATACTACAAATTTCAACAGGATGACTTTGGCGATTGTTATACAGATTACAGATTGACTTACCAGTTTTACGGTTGCCGGTTTTTGGGAAGGTTAGGATTTCGTGAGGAATAGCAGCGGAAAGCCAGCAGCGAGGCATCCTGACTTGTCGGGACAAGCTGAATGAGGACCTGCAGCGATCCTGCTACCGGCAGACAGGCACGACCCAGATATGAACGGATCAACGTATACAAATTACTTTTTTACTTACCACAATTACTGATTTAATACTGATGTTATCGCAAAGGATATTTTATTTTATACTTTTGGTGAGTAAAATTTTAAAACAATGGAAATAAAGAAAATAAAAAGCGTAGGAGAGTATAGTGCATTGAGAGGGGCGGAAACTTTGCATCCATTAATGAATGTTCTGGATTACAAAAAGTTAAGATTTTTAGAACCCGCATCTTACAATTTCGGTTTCTACTGCATCTTTTTAAAGGAAACAAAATGCGGAGACTTACGCTATGGAAAAGAGATTTATGACTACCAGGAAGAGAGTTTGGTGTTTGTAGCTCCGGGGCAACTCTTAACGGTTGAAAAATATTTGCCGGGCGTAAAGCCTAAAGGAAAAATATTGATATTTCATCCGGATTTCCTGAGAGGAACAGCGCTAAGTCGTATTTTGAATGATTATGGTTTTTTCTCCTATGCATCTAACGAAGCCTTGCACCTTTCAAAAAAAGAAAGAAAGCAAATCGTGAATATGTTTGATACGATTGAAGATGAGTTGCAACAAAATCTGGATAAGCACAGTAAGACGCTTGTTATATCCCATCTTCAGTTGCTGTTGAATTATTCTATCCGTTTTTATGAGCGCCAGTTCATTACACGAGAACATGTTAACAAAGGAATTTTAGAACGCTTTGAAGAATTAATGAACGGATATTTTTCTTCGGATAAACCACAGACCTCCGGTTTGCCAACGGTATCGTACTGTGCCGAAGAACTAAATTTATCGGCCAATTATTTTGGCGATTTAATCAAAAAGGAAACCGGCTTTTCGGCTCAGGAGTACATTCAAACCAAAGTGATTGACACAGCCAAAGAACGCATTTTTGACATCGACAAATCTATAAGCGAAGTGGCGTATGAACTGGGCTTTAAATACCCGCAGCACTTTACAAGGTTGTTTAAGCAGAAAACAGGCGTGACACCTAATGAATACAGAAATCTTAATTGATTATTATTTATACAGGTAACATACTTCGATTCTACATATCAACTTCCGCTGGCTTCGATATTAACTTTATGCGTTACATCAACACTCCATTAACTGATTGAATGGGTTGCGGAATGTGTTCATCTTTCAGCATTTCGCGTAAATCAATTTCAATGTTTCGGCTTATGGATAGCATGGGCATGGCGTGGGGTGTTGCCATGAAAGGGTTTTCGTTGTAATCGCCTACATCTTCCATAATAAAAAACAACATGCCTATGAGAACTGCCGCAGGTACACCAACCCAAATTTCCCAGGGGCCTATTTTCAGTAATTCGGGGAATAAACTAAAAGGTAGCAAAAAAACAAAGATGTAGATGAACGCCCTGCTCATGGTGGAGTAATCTCTTGGAAAAGGAAATTTTTTGATGCGTTCGTTTTGACCCTGATAGGTATTGAAGTTTTGAAGCAGGTTTTCCAATTGCAGGTGCTCGAACGTATCAATTGCTCCACTGTCTTTGAGATTTTTTATGTCAGCCGATTGCCGGTGTAGTAATTGCACCGCGGGGTTGGCAACTGATTTTAAATAGGCCGCTTCTTCCTCAGAAAGTAACGTACGAATATCCGTTAAGGAAATATCATCTTTCACTTGTCCCAAACCATACTTCTTGCTAAATCCTTTTGCCACATCGCCTATAATACCATCAGCACTTACCTGCTCCCAGGCAGTTGGCCGGAGCAATGCTTGTCGGTGCATGTACAGCCAGGCGATATGGCGGTAGATCAATTCTTTTTTTGATTCAGGCGATTTCGCAAAATTAACAATACGCATACCCCAGGTACGGCTGTCGTTTACGATGCTTCCCCATATTTTGCGAGCCTCCCACATCCGATCGTATGCCTGGTTGTTTTTGAAACCAATAAAGAAGGCTACGGCAGTACCTACTACAGAAGTGAACAGACCCGGCAATGAAAATTTAAAGTCAAAATACCCATAAGCTATGGCAACAATTCCATTGAAAATGATCAGTATCAAAACATATCTTCCTAACCAGTTGAATAAGTTGCCGGGTTTGAGATTTCGTGTGATAAACATAAGCTTTGTCGTTTTTTAAGATTATATATTTACATACACTCACTTGCAGATCATCATTGTCACCTTTGTAATATCATTCAACTGCATCTTTGTTGATTGAGCCGAATTATATATTTTTTTTGTTCAATTCGAACACACCGATTTCGTGGGTTGCATAGTCCTTAGCGTGGTTTTTTTCCAATAGGCTCAAACCATGTTCAACAACTTCGATTCCGGCTTTTACTGGCAACAAGATATTCATGATTCCAATTTTTATGATACTGCAAAGTACTTAAAGTAAATAAATTCGTTTGTTATACAGATTACTGTTTGGCTTACCAGTTTTACAGAATCGCGCAAAAAAAAAAGCAACCTTTTGAGATTGCTTTTTTGTCATTTCCTGAAGAGTTACTTCAAATTTACCTTGAAAAACGTTTCCAATTTCTCAAACGGAATCACATCCACTTTGTCATACAAATCAACGTGAGCTGCATTGGGGATAATCATCAATTCTTTGGGTTCAGCGGCAGCTTTAAATGCGTCTTCGCTGAAATATTTGGAGTGTGCATTTTCTCCTGCTATCAGCAGTATTGGCCTTGGAGAAATTTCTTTGATGTAGGTCATGATCGGCATATTCATCAAGCCAAGTTGTCCGGTAGCCGCCCATGCGCCATTGGAATTAATGGAGCGTTCGTGAAAACCTCTTTTAGTTTTGTAATAATCAAAATAGTCTTTTACAAATTGGGGTTCATCACCTTTTATTTCGCTTGGCAATCCTTGTGGCGCCAAGGCTGTTGTTCCGTTTTTAGCATCTTCCCAACGCTGTAATCCTAATTGCTCTAATTGTTGGTTGCGTTGTTCGGGTGTGGTGGCATCAAAATAACCTTTGGTAGTGACTCTGCTCATATCGTACATGCTAAGCGTTGCTACAGCTTTCACACGTTTGTCTATGGCGGTAGCGTTCAGGGCAAAGCCACCAAAGCCACAAATGCCAATGATACCAATCTTATTTCTGTCGATGTTTTCTTGAATACCCAGAAAATCTACTGCTGCACTAAAGTCTTCCGTAAAAATTTCAGGTGATGCAATGAATCGAGGCTCACCGCCACTCTCTCCGGTATAAGATGGGTCGAAGGCAAGAACTGCAAAGCCACGCTGTGCCATTTGATTGCCATAAAATCCGGATGCCTGTTCCTTTACTGCTCCGAAAGGTCCGCTGACGGCAATTGCAGGGAGATTGCTGCCGCCATTTTTTGGTGTGTACAAATCGCCTGAAAGTGTAATACCAAAACGGTTTTTAAAACTTACTTTTTGGCGAGTTACTTTATCGCTCAACTGAAAAGTGTAGTGTTCTGTTGTTGTGTTCATGATTGTTGATTTTTTAGTTTCTGAATTTTGACCGAATGCTGTTGTTAACAAGAGCATTGCAATTATTGAGATTGATATTGTTTTCATTTTGTAATGATTTAAAATTTACACTACAAAGGTCTGCTAATAAGGGAGTAAAATTGTTACACAGAATACGCAGATAATGTCAAATATGTCTTATGCCTATAGCTACGCTTTAGGTATGATTCTTATAGTAGCTTCTTTCGCTTGCTTATTGATCATGGGTGGTAAATAGGGACTGCTGCTGTATTTTTTCCGGTAGGCTTCATCAATTTTATGATTGAGGTTTTTATCGTTTACCGGTTCAAACGCAACATCTATTATCATTCCTGCCGCATGTATGCGACCGGCTTTTTGTTGGATAGCAGATTGGTACCAACGACCACTTTTGCCATTGTAGGCACGAACGTATAATTCACCGTCCACCACCACTTCCCAAATCCAGGTGGGTGTGCCATACGAAATGCCATCTGCACGAAACGGTGATATTTTTAAATCATCGGATTTGTCGATTTGTTGTAGTTCTTCTTTTGAAAATTGCGTGATGTTCATTGTTCTACTTTTTAATTCTATTAAACACTAACCTACCATTAGCTGCCTGCCCTTTGCTGATCACTTTTTCGATAATGTCGAAAATGGAATTGATTTGTTCTGCTGTAATACCTGTATTCATTCCCATTCCGATATGTGCCTGTAGTTGTCCTTCAACTCCCGTCATAGCAGCCAAAGCAGAAATGGTTACCAATTCTCTTTGCTGATAATTCAACACATCGCTCGCAAATACATCGGCAAACAAATGCTCCTTGAGAAAGTTATCAATGCGAGGCGCAAACTCTCCAAAGCCCGGTGCCGGTTTGGCTTGTGGTACGCCCGTCAATTCTTCTATCACTTTTCGGCCTTGTTCGTATTTGTCTGCCACGTTGTTTTCAACGATGATGGCTTTTCCTTCTGCATCGTTAATGCCTTTTGCTTTTCGTTCATCCAAAACGGCTTTAAAAGTATTCAGGGCATTCAAGCTTCTGGGAAAACCACAGTAAGCATAGAGTTGCACCAATGCTTCTTTGATTTCGTTAATGGTCAATCCGGCATCTAATCCAGTATTGAATTGGATTTTTAGATTTTCTAAATCACCCGTGGCTGTCAATGCGGAAATAGCAGACAGCCCCTGCTCTTGTGGACTGAGTGTATTATTCGTTTGTGCATTCATGCTGTTTACATTAAAAATGATTGCGAAAAGAAACATCCATTTCAAAAAATATGGTTTGTTCTTCATGGCTACTAATTTTTGGTAGCCTCTGCATACGCTTCATCTGTTACAGGCTCCAGCCAGGTATTTTGATTAGTTGAAGGATTGCCATTTGTGGCAAGGTGTGCAAACCAACTATCGGGAGCTGCTCCGTGCCAATGTTCTACATTTGGACCAATCTCGATTACATCGCCCGGCACCATGCGTACCGCAGCTTTGCCTCTTTCTTGGTAATAGCCTACACCACCTACGGCAATCAATAATTGTCCGCCTGTATGGCTGTGCCAGTTGTTGCGGCAGCCCGGCTCAAAGGTTACATTGGATAATGGTACGTTCAGGTCTTTGTTACTGGTTAAAGGTGCGAGCCATGATTTTCCTGAAAAATATTGTGCATAGCCTGTGTTTTCTTCCCCCAGAGGGAAATCGCTGATTTTTGGAATGGATGTGTCCATGTTTTTTTGATTTTGAGTTTCGTTATTTTCTTTTTGTGATTGTTGACAGCTACCCAACATCAGCAGAGCGGCTATCATGGCAATTGAAAATTTGTTCATAGTCTTTTGCTTTTGATGATACAAAAGTACCATAAGACTATATGCTAATTGTTATACGTATTACGCCAATAGTGTCAAATATTGCCTATTTTAGTGCATCCATAAAATGACTTCAGGTATGGCACTACCCACTATCGTACAGTTAAGCATCAGCAACGAAAAAGACCTGCCGAAAAATTTCCAGCGTCTATTTCATACACACTTGTTTTGCCACCGTGGCCGCATTCAGTTTTTGTTTAACGATGAGAAGATGGAATGTAAAGCCAACCATTTTTTATTCTGGTTTGCCGAGAGCCGACTTTCCGGGTTGCAGTTTTCAAAAAACTTTAAAGCCACCGTGCTATTAGTTGAAAAAAAATTTCTGACGGATAATGTTCCTGATCAGAGTTGGGGCATCAATGCCATGCTGTATTCACGCATCCATCCAGTAAAGGAAATTGAATTGAAAACTGAACAAGAAATTATACTCACCAATTTCGACCGGCTGCACGAACGCTTCTTGCGAACCGAACACCGTTTTTATGATGAAGCGTTAAAACTGCAAATGCAACTCTTTATTCTGGAAATGTGGAACCTGTTTGCCAAGCTGTACGAAAACCGAAAACACACTGTACAAACCGGAACACACTACGAACAGTTTACGCAACTCCTTAAAGAACATTGTTTGCAGCAAAGAGAAGTACAATTTTATAGCGACAAATTACACATCACACCAAAGTACCTCAACCATCTTTGTAAAACCCAATCGGGTGTAACCGCCTCTGAATGGATACAACGCCATGCCCGCGAACGCATCATTATTTTGCTGCAAAGCAAGCGATACACCATTTCTGAAATTGCCGATGAAATGGAATTCAGCAGCCGTTCGTTTTTTACCCGTTATGTAAAAAAATTATTGGGGGTAACACCGAGTGAATACAGGGCAAGATTGGGGTGAAATATAGCTGTATAAATGCTTATATGGTCCGATTAAAGATAGATAAGCGAAAGACTGCTCTTTTGAATAACGGATCAAAAATGTATTTATTCGTATCAAATCGTATTATTTCTGGCTAAGGTTCAACTATCAGCGAAAGAAAAATCAATCTTTATGATTATTCAAAACCGTCCGAATATTCAGTCAGGTGAGATAGCAAAGAAATTAAACATGCCAGCACCCACGGTTAAGCGGCTTTTATCTGATTTGCTAAACAAAGGTTTGATAGAAAAACAAGGAAGCGGACGTGGTGTAAGTTACACAGCAAAATAGTTCTGAATGACCGCATCGGAATGGATACAACGCCATGCCCGCGAACGTATTATTATTTTGCTGCAAAGCAAGCGATATACTATTGCAGAAATTGCCGATGAAACCCGCATGAGTAAAATTTCAACCAATAAAATGAAAGACATTATCATGCGGGTTCCTGACGACCATAAGAAATTTTAAAAATTCCGGAAGAAATGGAATTCAGTAGCCGTTCGTTTTTTACCCGCTATGTAAAAAAGTTGCTGGGAGTAACGCCAATTGAATACAGGGCGAGGTTGGGGTAAAACCACACTTAGTTTTCCCTGCATTTTTTACCAAATGGTAATCACGATCCGTGTGCGTTAAATAATTTTGCTGTATAATTTTCGGGTAAATGGAAAAGCTAAAGCAAAACTTATCATTTGGGGGCATTCTCAATGCGAAAGATATCAAGATGCTCCTAGGATATTTTAAAGAAATAAGGCTGAAACCGAATGAACATTTTCATGCCATTCAAACCGTAGCGAAGGAAGTTGCTTTTGTGGAAGAAGGTATCCTGCGGGTGTATTCGGTGGATGACCAAGGCAATGAAATCACGAAATTTTTTGTTCGCGAAGGTCAGTTTGCAGTAGCCTTGGATAGTTATTATCCTTTGCAACCCAGCGATTGTGCGTATCAGGCGGTAAAAGAAACGGTGATTTATACGATTCAAAAAAAAGAGTTAGATCGGCTGCATACCGAAATTCCGAATCTTTTTATCTTCCTGAAAAGCATTGCGGAAAACCAATTGTTGAACATCATCAAAGACAATGATTTTTTGAATTTTGGTGATGCCAAAACCAAGTATCTGGAATTTATGGAACGCTATCCGTCATTAGCTTTGCAGGTTCCCCAGCAGCATATAGCCTCTTACCTCAAGATTACACCGCAATCGCTGAGCAGAATCAGGAAAGAAATTTAATTAAAGAAAAAGCATGAAAATATTGGTAACCGGGGGCACTGGATTATTAGGTAAAAACCTGATAGAAAGACTTATCAGTGAAAGTCATGAAGTAAAAGCGTTGGTAAGAAAGTCAGGCGCTTTAAAGGATTTTAAGATTGATGAAATCAATGGAAATCTAAGGAATATACAAGAATGGAAACAAGCGCTACAAGGCTGCGATGCGGTAATCCACTGTGCCGCGAAGGTTGAATTTTGGGGAAAATGGGAAGACTATTACCGGGATAATACCCTTTCCACTTTAGAGTTATTGGAGGCCGCAGATGCCTTGGGTGTGAAACGCTTTGTTTATATCAGCTCCGAATCGGTGCTTCAGCATAAAAAAGATTTAATAGATATTGACGAAAACGAACCTTATCCCACGGAGCCAAGTTCATTTTATGGCAAATCGAAAATGCTTGCGGAAAAAGGCATACAATCATTCAATGGTGGCATAACAAAAATAATTTTACGACCTACCTTCATCTATGGCAAAGGTGCCGTTGGGATTCAATCCATGAAAGATAAAATTCAGTCGGGCGGATTTATGTGGATAGACAAAGGAAATGTATGGGTAGAAATGGTATATGTTAAAAATGTGGTGGAAGCCATTATGAAGTCGCTGATTCATGGAAAAAATAATGGTATTTACAATATCACGGATCATTCGCCACAGATGGCCAACAACTTTTTCACGCAGCTCATGCATACCGAAAATGTCACCATTTCCAATAAGAGTATGCCTTCATCGCTGGCAAAGCCGGTGGCTGCTTTGGTAGAAAAAATATGGAAAACATTCGGGCTGAAATCTTATCCGCCACTTACCCGGTTTGACTTAAGTTTTATTGCCATGAACAGAAAATACAAAACCGAAAAAGCCATCAGTGAACTTCATTACCAGCCGGTATATACTACTGCGCAGGCATTGGAAGAAATGAAGAAGTAAGGTGGATATAGTGCAAATGTTTGGAGCTACACCAAGCGAATACAGGACGAGGTTGGGGTGAATCCTCACTTACTTTTCTCAGTACTTTCTTACCAAGTGGTAATCGTAAACCCATGCGCGTTAAATCCATAATTTGGTAGCGAAAAAAATTCTTCACGTGCAATTCCACTTTCTTTGATGGCATCTCCTACCGCTTTCTCGTTGCCATAAGCCAGTGCGATGTATTGGCTGGTTGGATTGTTCTACAGATTACGCATATAATTACCAATTTTAATTTCTTACCTGTTTGTCGGGTAGCCGCTTGTATAGGTTTCTCCTTTTATTTCTACGGCAGATAATTGTGCTGTAAGTTTCTTCAATTCATCTGCGGTAAACGAGTAATCAGCCGATCCTATATTTTCCTGTAAGTGCGCAAGCTTGGTAGTACCGGGAATAGGAACGATAAATGGTTTTTGCGCCAATAGCCAGGCGAGTGCAACCTGTGCTACTGTCAGTCCCCGGTGGTCGCCAAACTCTTTCAGTATATCAATGATGGGCCAATTCGCAATAAGGGTCTCTGCCTGGTAACGGGGCAGTGATGGTCTGTTATCGTTGCTGGCGATATATTTTGTACGTTCGTTGATATAACCCGATATCAGACCACGGCTTATGGGGCTGTAGGGTACAAAGCCAATACCCAGTTCCTCGCAGAGGTTAAGCACTTCTCTTTCGGGGTTGCGTGTCATAACGGAATACTCGCTTTGAATGGCCGTTACCGGTTGTACGGCATGCGCTTTTCTGATGAGCGTCATACCATCTTTTACCGAACTGAAATCTCTTTCACTCATCCCGAAATGTTTTACTTTACCTTCCTTTATTAAATCCTTCACCGTTCCGGCAACATCTTCAATAGGTACATTCGGGTCAACGCGGTGCTGATACAACAAATCAATATAATCTGTTCTTAAACTTTTGAGCGAATGTTCTACAACAGCTCTTATTCTTTCCGGCCTGCTGTCTAACCCTTCGCTGGGGTTACCGTTTTTAAATCCAAATTTTGTAACTACAATAACATTTTTGCGGATGGGCTGTAGTGCCTCTCCTACTAATTCCTCATTTGTAAAAGGCCCGTAAGCTTCAGCTGTATCAAAAAAGTTAACGCCCAGATCAGCAGACTTACGGATGAGGTTAATCATAGCTTTTCTATCAGGAATAAAACTCCGGTGGTAACTCATGCCCATACAGCCCAGCCCTAATGCTGGTACTTCAATGGCGTACTTACCCGAACCTAATGTTCTTCTTTTAGGATTTTGGAGCGCATTGCTGTTTGACTTGCCCGCGATATCTTTATTTCCTGCTACTGATGAAAACGCGGAAGTACTCAATAATGCAGCTCCGGCTAATGCTCCTGTTTTAAGAAAATTTCTGCGATTGTTATTCTCCATGTCTGATAAGGTTTATGTGATTATTGAATTGGTTTTATCAAACCAATTGCTGAAACTTCCAATCCACTTTACTTAGTATTCTTGTTTTCGTAACGCAAAATAATTTTGTGCTACAAATTTCATCAGGAAAGAACTCGTAATTACTATACAGATTACGGTTTAAGTTACCAATTTTACAGGTTATGGCCTCGGATAATCGCGCTCGAATAATAACGTCAGTCATCAATTTTCAACGGTCAAGCTCCGTTACAAAGCAGTATTTACCCCAGTATCTCCCACTCTTCATTCAACATGGGGATTGTTGCGTGTGCCGTTAAATCAAACTGGCAGGGCACTACGGATACATAGTTGTTGGCTATTGCCCATTCATCGTTATCCTCGCCTTTATCAAAGTTTACAAAGTTGCCTGTCATCCAGAAATAACTGCGGCCGTTAGGATCATATCGTTGAACAAACTCTTCTACCCATTTGGCATTAGCCTGGCGACAAACCCGTATGCCTTTGATAGACTCATTACGCTTTGGAGGAATATTTACATTCAATGCAACTCCCTTTTGCAATCCTTTATCCAACACTTGTTTGGTAATGCGCTTTACAACCTCGGGAGTATGCGAAAAATCTGCCTTGTGACTATAATCGCATAACGAGAAACCAATAGCCGGTGTACCTTCAATGGCTCCTTCAATTGCAGCCGACATAGTACCCGAATACAATACACTAATAGAGGTGTTGCTGCCATGATTAATACCACTTACTACAACATCGGGTTGTCGGTTATCTTTGCATATAAAGTGGCGCGCCATCTTTACGCAATCGGCTGGCGTACCACTGCACTCGTACGCCCGTACACCTTCAAAGATGTTTGATTCTGATAATCGCAAAGTATCGCCAACCGTAATGGCATGCCCCATACCACTTTGCGGACCATCGGGCGCCACTACCAGCACATCGCCCAACTCCTTCATTACTGTAACCAGGTTTAAAATTCCTTTCGAGGTGATTCCATCATCGTTGGTCACCAATATTAAGGGCTTACTCATATACTATCTTAAAAACATTATTTACCAAACAGCGAATTGTAGTGTTCAATTATGCGCGATAGTTCATACTTATCGTCAAAATTAAGTCGGTTCTGTTTGGCGAAATTTTCCACCTCATCAGTTTTACCACGCATAAATTCAAGCCAATCATTTTTCTTGCCTCTGAATTCTTCTATCTCGCCATTCTCTTTCATAATATAATACTTGTACACCAACACCAGGCGGGAGTAACTACCGTAAAAATAATAAGGCGATGAAGTGGTTCTGTATTCCAATGCTTCGCGGCACAACACAGTAAGTTTACCTTCCTGCAATAATTCAAAAAATACGGGTGCTTTGTATTGCCCGGCCAGTGCATAGGGTAAAGAATAAAAATTACGGTAGCGTTTTACTGTCTCGTCAAAAATTTCAAACAAAAGAACTTTTCGGGAGGTATAGCTTTCTAATTTATTATTAGCCTGTAGTTGTATAATGTCTTTATCAAGATCATACTTGATTAACCCGCGCAAAGTATCGCCAGTATCTAATATCACCTTACCGGTATGCCACAATTCAAACGCCCATTGTTGCGCCTGAAGGCTACCACTTACCAGTGATCCTATTAAAAAAAACAGTATCCTTACTCCGCTCATTTATGCTTTAGTATCAAATGCCCCAGTTTATCGCGTTTGGTCTGTAAGTATTTTTCATTGTGCTTATTAGGCGCTATTTCAATCGCGATATTCTCTACAATCTCTAGGCCATACCCGATCAACCCCACTCTCTTTTTTGGATTATTGGTAATCAGCTTCAATTTTGTAATTCCTAAATCGTTTAGTATCTGAGCGCCTATTCCATAATCCCGATTATCCATATCAAAACCTAATTGCAGGTTGGCTTCTACCGTATCTAATCCATCTTCCTGCAGTTTATAGGCTTTCAATTTATTCAGCAGGCCAATACCTCGCCCCTCCTGCTTCATATACAACACAACTCCTTTACCTTCTTTTTCTACCATACTCATTGCACTATGTAGTTGCGGGCCACAATCGCACCGGCATGAACCAAAAATATCGCCAGTAACGCAGCTTGAGTGTACACGCACCAGCACCGGTTCATCTTTTTTCCATTCGCCCTTTATTAACGCCATGTGTACTTCATTCGTATTCAGTTGCTCGTACGCCACCAACTTAAAATCGCCAAATTCAGTAGGCATGTTTACGGTAACTTGCTTACGCACCTGACTCTCGGCCTTCATGCGGTAAGCAATCAGGTCTTTAATGGTAACCAGTTTCAATCCAAATTTATCGGCCACTTTGCGTAAATCCGGCAAACGCGCCATACTTCCATCTTCATTCATTATTTCTACTAACACGCCAGCCGGCCTAAACCCTGCCAACCGGGCAAAGTCAATGGCCGCCTCGGTATGTCCGGATCTGCGCAACACACCTTCCTTTTTTGCTTTGAGTGGAAAAATGTGTCCGGGTTTACCCAACTCTTCAGGTTTTGTTTCCGGATCAACCAAAGCCTTAATCGTTTTGAAACGATCGTGTGCAGAAATCCCCGTGGTACATCCGTGCCCGATCAGATCGACTGAAACAGTAAAGGGCGTTTCGAATGCAGCTGTATTCTTACCTACCATTAGCTCGAGGCCCAACTCTTCGCAACGGTCTTCCATAAGTGGTGCACAGATAAGTCCGCGACCATGGGTGGCCATAAAATTTACGATTGCCGGGGTAATGGTTTCGGCCGCGCAGATAAAGTCGCCTTCGTTCTCGCGATCTTCATCATCCACCACCACTATTACTTTGCCATTTTTGATATCCTCAATGGCTTCTTCTATACTATCAATTTTAATATTACTCATTCGGTTTTTTGATTCAGCTAAATAACAAAAATTACGGTATTCCTGTTCCTATCGGGCTATTACAATTCCAAGTAGTTTGGCCAATTCCTGTTCGGCTTCTTTCAGGTCTGTTTGGATGGTTAATGCCGCATCCAGATCGTCCCACGAACCTCCTGATTCGGCAAGCTTAACTTTCTGCAGGTTGTCTTCCATCATTTTTTGCACCATACGAAATTTTAAGCGGAGAATATTACTAAACGCTAACTGGTTTATCAGTTCTTTTTCTTTGGGAAAATAAATATGGTACTTATCGCTCCAGTGTTTACTGGTGTCATACCGCGGAGTGATTAACCCAGTAACAGCATTTTTTATTTCTTCGGAGCCATGATGAATGAAATAATGACTATCCGGAACATTTCCTTCGCTTATCCCCTTTTTAAAGATTTCGTATATCTGGCGGTAAACCGGATTAAAAAACTCCACATCTTCCAGTTCGCTCAATACAAAATCAGTAAGCAATTGATCGTTTACGGTTTGATCGGTATAATTCAGTAATAACCGAATGGTCTCCTGCTCCTGCCGCTCCACCATTGTTTGGGTATCTACCTTGGTTGGAGAAACCTCCACAATTGGCTCAACCGGAATTTGAGTTTCTTCTGCCTGTCTGAATTTTTCTTTTTCTGTTTTACGTTTCTCCTGAATTACAACTTTGTTAAGTTCGCTCAGTAAAACACTTTCCTGAATTTTTAACAGCGCACTTGTTTCCTGAATATACACTGAACGTTTTACCGGATCGGGTATCTGTGCAATGGAGGTTACAATTTCTTTTATAGACTCTGCCCGCTTAATCGGATCGTTTGATTCTTTTGCATACAACCCCGCTTTAAACGAAACAAAATCCTGCGCATTCTCTTTTAAAAATTTCTGAAACTCGGTTGTGCCTACTTTGCGTGAATAACTATCCGGGTCTTCGTTATCCGGAAATAACAACACGCGCACATTCAGCCCGCCTTTCAGAATCATATCAATACCGCGCAGCGCAGCTTTGATCCCGGCCGAATCGCCATCGAAAAGTACCGTTATATTTTCGGTAAACCTGCGAATGAGTTTAATCTGATTTTCGGTAAGGGCTGTACCCGATGAAGCCACTACATTTTGCACATCGGCCTGATGCATGGAAATAACATCGGTGTACCCTTCTACCAGATAACACACATCCAGTTGGCGAATAGCATTCTTACCCTGGTACAATCCGTACAGCACATCACTTTTGTGATAGATTTCGGTTTCGGGCGAGTTAATATACTTGGGTTGGTTCTTATCCTTACCCAGCATTCGCGCACCAAAAGCAATAACTTTACCTGAAATATTATGTACCGGAAAAATCACGCGTCCGCGAAAGCGATCGTATGTCGATCCATCCTCCTTCTTTACAACCAGCCCGGTCTTTTCAAGCAACTCTTTATTATATCCACTATCAATTGCTTCTTTGCTAAAATTCTCCCACCCTTCCAGCGCATAGCCCAGTTCAAATTTTTCGATGGTCCGATCATTAAATCCGCGTTCGCGGAAGTAACTTAATCCAATGCCAATACCCTCTTCGCTACCGGTAAGTTGTTTGCGGTAAAACTCCTTGGCAAAGTTCATAAGAATGTATAATCCTTCCCGCTCGCTCTGAACCGCTTTACTTTCGTCAGACAGGCGGTCTTCTTTTATTTCTACTCCATACTTTTTGGCGAGGTAGCGAAGCGCTTCGGTATAGCTGAATTTTTCATGTTCCATTACAAACGTAATGGCATCGCCACCCTTTCCGCTGCTAAAGTCTTTAAAGATACCTTTGCCGGGTACCACAAAAAACGAGGGTGTTTTTTCGTTGGCAAAGGGGCTTAGGGCTTTATAGTTTTGCCCCGATTTTTTAAGCGACACAAAATCGCCAATCACATCGACAATGTCCATGCGATTGCGGATTTCTTCAATAGTATCGCGTGAGATCATAAAAACCTGAAATCAACCGGCAAGATAGTACGATGGCGGGCAACTTTATCCACCGACAATCCACAGTATTTAAACAAATGGATTTACTCAAAAAAACCTACCGCCACTGTATTATTCGTAAACTCATCAATCAGAATAAACGTGCCGTTGGCCGGATTATCATGATAGGCATCGGCCGGAAGGGGTTTGGCCGTTTTAAGGTTTACCTGCGCTATTTCATTCATCTTTAATCCACCAGAAGGTGTAAGGTGCTGCAACGTGGCCGTGTCCTGAATAAAATTCACCTGTGTTACTTTGGCCTTTACCCGTTGCGTACCATGCTGAATAAGGTAAGATTTTGCAGTATCCAGCAATTGACTATCCATCCAACATATAAAAGCCTGGTGCTCGGATTTAAGAACAGGTTCTTCCGTACTCCGTACCAGCATATCTCCCCTGCTTATGTCAATATCATCGGCAATGGTAATGGTTACGGATTCGCGATCGTATGCTGTAACCTGCTCGCTTCCATTTTTATAAATGGCTGTAACTTTTGAATTGCGGTTAGAAGGTAGCACCGTAACAGAATCGCCCACTGAAATTTTTCCACTTGCAATTCTGCCGGCATACCCTCTGTAATCGTGATGGCTTTCGTTGCGTGGGCGTATCGCTAACTGAACCGGCATTCGGAATGAACCGCGTGCAGCCGGAACAGGTAAGGCTTCCAGCAACGATAGTAAGGGTTCACCGGTATACCAGGGCATGTTTTGCGAACGGGTAGTCAGGTTATCGCCATGCAATGACGATACCGGAATAACTACAATCTGTTGTTGAGAATTGGGCAAGCTGGCCGAAAGTTTCAAAAAATCACTTTTGATTCTGTTGAATATCTCTTCGGAATAATTAACCAGGTCCATCTTATTTATGCACACTATTACATAGGGTATGCGCAACAGGTTGGCAATAAAATAATGGCGATGTGTTTGTTCAATAATTCCCTTACGGGCGTCAACCAGAATAATAGAGGTTTGTGCCCGCGAAGCTCCCGTAATCATATTACGGGTGTATTCTACGTGCCCGGGCGAGTCGGCAATAATAAATTTGCGTTTAGGTGTATTGAAATAAATGTGTGCCACATCTATGGTAATACCTTGTTCGCGTTCGGCCACCAATCCATCGGTAAGCAAAGATAAATCGAGGAAGCCAATACCCTTACGCTGACTGGCACGTTCTATCGCTTCCAGTTTATCGGTAGTAATCGAATTGGTTTCGTACAATAACCGGCCAATTAAAGTACTCTTTCCGTCATCTACGCTTCCTGCTGTTGCTATTCTGAATACATCCATCTTCTAATACATTAAAAATACCCTACTGCTTTGCGTGCTTCCATAGCAGCTTCGCTTCGCTGATCGTCCAATCGTGTGCCACGTTCTGATACCGAAGTGCCAATTACTTCTTCAATTACTTCTTCTAATGTGGTGGCAGTAGAGGCTAACGCTGCGGTGCAACTCATATCGCCCACGGTTCTAAAACGAACGGTTTTGGTTTGCACCACTTCATCTGCATCTTTAAAAATAAAATCAGAATACGGCCACAATACTCCGTTGCGCTCAATTACTTCGCGCTCATGCGAATAATAAATAGAAGGTATCTCTAATTTTTCCTCGCGTATGTAATTCCACACATCCAACTCGGTCCAGTTGCTAATGGGAAACACGCGTACGTTTTCGCCTGGTCTTATGCGGCCGTTCAGGTAATCGAACAATTCGGGTCTTTGATTCTTGGCATCCCACTGGCCAAAGTCATCACGTACCGAAAATACTCTTTCTTTTGCGCGTGCTTTTTCTTCATCGCGTCTTGCACCGCCTAAACAGGCATCGAGTTTAAGCGATTCAATGGTACGCAACAGCGTTGTCGTTTGAAGTATGTTACGGCTGGCAAACTTTCCTGTTTCCTCAACCACTCGTTTGGCATTAATATCATCCTGAACCAACCCTACTATCAACTCAAGGCCGGTTTCGGCAACCAGCTTATCGCGGAATGTAATAGTTTCAGGAAAGTTGTGCCCGGTATCGATATGCACTAACGGAAACGGAACCTTGCCGGGATAAAATGCTTTTTGTGCAAGGCGTACTAAGGTGATGGAATCTTTTCCACCACTAAATAAAATAGCTGGCCGGTCGAATTGAGCGGCAGCTTCGCGAATGATATAGATCGCTTCATCCTCTAACTCGCGCGGAAACTCTTTTAAATAATCTTTCTTCATGTGTTCTGTTTAATTACAGTGGCGTGCAAACCGCACTCTTTTGCTGAACTCTCCCACCACCACCGCCCGGCCCGGGCATCTTCACCCGGCATAACAGCACGTGTACAAGGTGCGCAGCCAATGCTTGGAAAACCTTTCTTATGTAATGTGTTTACCGGTATTTTATTGGCCTCAATAAATTCATGTAACTGATCATCGCTCCAGTCAAAAACAGGGTTATACTTAATCAGCTTGTATTCTTCATCCCACACAGCACGTTGCATATTGCCCCGGTTTGCTGATTGTGCTTGCCGCAAACCTGTAACCCAAATTTCGGCACCGGTAAGAGCACGTTTTAATGGAACAACTTTACGAATGTGGCAGCATTGCTTCCGGTTTTCCACCGAATCGTAAAATCCGTTTATTCCATGTTGCTGTACATATTCTTCTACCTGCGCGGTATCAGGAAAATAAACCTGAATCGGAGTATTATAATGCAACCGTGTAAGGTGAAGCAAATCGTACGTTTCCTGAAATAAACGACCGGTATCCAGAGTAAAGATTTGAACAGGCAGGTTGTTTTTCGCAATTAAATGCGTAATAGCCTGATCCTCTTCGCCCAGTGAGGTAGCAAAGCGCACTTGTTTAAAATTTGAACTTGCCCAGGCCAGGCCTTCGGTTGCGTTCAGATTATTGAGGTGATTAATGGCACGCAGCACATCCATACACAATGCTCTAACTACGAAATCTTTGAGGCTGCAAATATAACTTAAACTACTGTACTGATAGACATAACGTATTACGCCTTACCTGCATTTTTTCAAAATTCCTATGAAAGCGCAAACTGCATCCGTAATTTTGATGTTTTACAGTCAATTTATTAAAGCTACCGAACTGTAGGTTGGTTTAGATTGTTTTACGAAATCGATATAGAATGAAGGTTACTGCTGAAGATATTCTTAAGGTACTGGGTACCGTTAATGATCCCGACCTGAAAAAAGACCTGGTAACATTGGGTATGATTAAAGATGTGGAAGTAACCGCTACCCGCATTCAGTTTACTGTAGTACTTACTACACCGGCTTGTCCGCTAAAGGAAAAAATTCGGCAAGATTGCGAACGTGCGGTTCGGGGCCTTGTGGGAGAAGAACCGGAGTTACACATCCATATGACTTCGTCCGTTACTTCTGGCCGGGGCAATACACCCACGCTTCCCAAAGTAAAAAACATCATTGCCATTGCATCGGGTAAAGGCGGAGTGGGTAAATCGACTGTAACCAGTAACCTGGCCGTAGCATTAGCCCAGGCAGGAGCCCGGGTAGGACTGATAGATGCCGACATTTATGGGCCATCAATGCCTGTTATGTTTAATTGCGAGCGCGAACAGCCAGAGGTTAAAGTAATTGATGGTAAAAACTATATTCTTCCATTAGAACAATATGGGGTAAAACTGGTTTCGATTGGTTTTCTTACACCTGCTGATAGTGCCATTGTTTGGCGTGGCCCCATGGCCTCGGCAGCCTTAAAGCAATTTATTGGCGATGTGATCTGGGGTGAATTGGATTACCTGTTAATTGATTTGCCTCCCGGCACCAGCGATATACACCTTACCTTGGTTCAGTCGGTGCCCGTAACCGGTGCTGTAATTGTAACCACGCCACAAAAAGTTGCTCTGGCCGATGCAACCAAGGGATTAGCAATGTTTAAGCAGCCTCAAATTAATGTACCCGTGCTGGGCATTGTAGAAAACATGGCCTACTTTACACCCGAAGAATTGCCCGATAATAAATATTACATTTTCGGAAAAGACGGAGGCAAAAATCTGGCTGACAAATTCAGTGTTCCGCTATTAGGCCAGGTGCCATTGGTGCAAAGTATCCGCGAAAGCGGTGACAGCGGCCTTCCGGCTGTAATGAAAGAAGGTGTAATGGCCAATATATTTAAAACCATTGCCGAAAATGTAGCCCGCCAGGTTGCCATAAGAAATGCTACCTTTGCAGAGACCAAACGAGTAGAGCTAACCGTATAACTTCAACCACTAAATCGCGTGAGCAAAGAAGAAATAACCCATCGTGTTGAAACTGCCTTAGACAGCATTCGCCCTTACCTTGAAGCTGATGGCGGTAACGTACGTATTTTAGATTTGAATGATGATAATATTCTAAAGCTGGAATTCGTTGGAGCGTGTGGTAGCTGCCCCATGAGCACAATGACATTTAAAGCCGGTGTAGAAGAAGCCATAAAACGGGCTGTACCGGAAATCAAAAACATTGAGGTAGTAAACCTGACAACTGCCTAAGAAGGGGTTACTGATACGCTGAGGCAAGGCATTAATCCATAATCCTAATGTTGAGGCAATGTACGTGAAGGGCCTTTGTTTAATTCTATTCATACTGGCCTTACCGGCAATGGGTATTGCGCAACCTATAGAACGCTGCGGTACCACCAAATACGAAACACTACAGTTACAACTCAATCCTAATCGCGAACGCAGCCCGCAATTTGAAAACTGGGTCCTGCAAAAACTCTCCGCAAAACGTTTTCAAAATCAACGCACAACAGGAACGCAATCCCTCTACACTATTCCGGTGGTGGTACACATCATTCATAATGGCGAAGCAATAGGAACTGGTACTAACATTTCCGACAACCAGATTCTTTCGCAAATCAATGCGATGAACAAAGACTTTCAAAGATTAAACCTGGATGCCGCTAATACTCCTGCAGAATTTTTGCCCGTGGCAGGAAGTTTTGACATTGAGTTTGTACTGGCCAAACAAGATCCGTTCGGGGCACCTACCAATGGCATCAAACGGGTACAAGGCACTAAAACAGTTTGGACTATTAATGACAACGCCACCTTTAAAGCATTGAGTTACTGGCCAGCCGAAGATTACCTGAATATTTGGGTGATTAATATTCCCTCTTACCTGGGTTTTGCGCAGTTTCCGGTTTCGTCCTTGCCGGGATTGGAAGATTCTCCAAACGACAGGCTTACCGATGGTGTAGTAGTTGATTACACCGCGTTTGGCTCTAATTTTGAAGGGCTTGGCACCTTTAATCTGGATACGAAGTACAACCGGGGCCGTACCTGTACCCATGAAGTAGGTCACTTCTTCGGCCTAAAACATATTTGGGGCGATGACAGCGCAGCGTGTACAGGAACCGATCATGTTGATGATACCCCCAACCAGGCTGGTAATTACGTAAGTCAATGCCCCAGCGACACCAGAGCCTCGTGCAGCTCTAACGATATGTACATGAATTATATGGACTACACCAACGATGCCTGTATGAATTTATATACACAAGGCCAGGTGGCCCGCATGACGGTGGTGGTGGAAAACAGTCCGCGCAGATTTAGTTTATTAAATTCAATTGGTGCAAGCGACCCGCCTGCACTGGCGCACGACCTTGCTCTTACCCAAATTAATTTACCTACTGCCACTATTTGTGGTGGAATTTTTACCCCCACTATTGCCGTTCAGAATATTGGCACAAACACGGTAAGTACAGCCCGTGTTCAATTAAAAATTAATGGTTCCATAGCGGAGACAAAAGACTTCTCGCCTAACCTTGCCAATCTTGCCTCTACCCTGTTTACGTTTAGTCCGGTAACACAAAATTCAGGAACACTACCGTATGAGTTTGAAGTTTTACTGGTAAACAATGTAGCTGATCAACGCCCCGAAAACAGTTTACTTACTGTTACCACTACCGTGCCGGCCAGCACATCGTTACCAGTGTCAGAAGTTTTTAATACGGTACCAGCTACCTGGAGCATTTTCAACCCCGATGCTGCCATGCAATGGAGCCTGCGCAATACCCCTACCAACGGTAACGCGATGTATGTAAACTGTTATGATTATGAAAACGAAGGTGCAATCGACCGGTTAATAACTCCGGTACTTGATTTAACAACCGCCCCTACAGCTTATCTGCGATTTGACCGGGCCTATGCCATGTACAGTTCTTCCTATCCCGAAAAACTACGGGTTCTTGTTTCTACTGTTTGCGATTTTACCCACACGGCAACAGAAGTACTTAGCCTGGAGGGAAGTGCGTTGGCCACCGCACCCAATACTACTTCTTCGTTTGTTCCTACGTCTGCTTCGCACTGGCAAAATTCCGTTATCTCGCTCCACGATTTTATTGGGAGTAAAATTCAGGTTGCCTTTGAAATTACCAATGCCTACGGCAATAATGTTTATATTGATAATGTTATCATCTCAACAGACAACTCAATCGATCTTGCAATTTTATCAGTAGAAAGTCCCGGGCCGGTTACCTGCATACAGCAGCCAGCACCCGTTATCCGGGTTAAGAATATGGGCTCAGTTACCATAAACTCATTTAAAGTTGTTCCTACATTAAACGGACAAACACTTGCAACACAATCAATAACCAGTGCTTCGGGTATTAACCCGGGTGGCGAAGAAACTTTCGCTTTATCAACGCTCCCTTTTGCCTCCGGGCAAAACACACTTTCGCTTACCGTAAACGACCCCAATGGACTATTTGATGCCAACACCGATAACAATTCCTTATCACTAAACCGCGTAATCAACACGTACCAGCAAACCATTCCGCTACGCGAAGATTTTGACGGAGCATACCCGGGCTGGACCATTGTAAGCCAGGGCAATGCCGATGTGTGGAGCGCAACTTCAACCAATAAATTAAATTCATTAGCCTATCAGGCATTTACCAACCCAATCCGCGGAGAAGAGACCTGGTTAACCACACCTGTACTGGATTTTTCGCGCACAGCCAAAGCCAGTATGTTCTTTGATGTTAGCTATGCCACACAAAGCAATGGAAATGAAAGATTGAGAGTGTTGGCTTCTGCCGATTGTGGGCAAACTTATCCCGTGGTTTTGTTCGATCTTGCCGGAGACGATCTTTCTACCGCCACCTCATCAAGCAATTGGGTACCTACCGTAAACACAGACTGGCAAAGAGAATCTATTAATCTGAATGCATTAACGGGCAATAATCAGGTTCGCCTTGCATTTGTAGCTACCGCTGATAATGGTAACAACCTGTTCATAGATAATATTGAATTCTTTGTAAGCGATAACATGTTTCCGGTTACAGTCAGCAATCCATTTCAGGTTTATGGTTCAGGTACGCAGGTTTTTGTAACCTTTAATCTGGAAACCAAAACGGACGCTACCTTACGTATTTATAATTCGGTTGGCCAACTTGTGCTTTCTAACCATCTATCGGAAGTACTCAATCAAACCTACGATGTTAACCTTGAACAAGGTACCGGAATTTATATTGTGCAGATTCAGGCCGGTAATTTTAAAGGAGCATCGCGGGTTTGGTTAACCAACCGGTAAAAGGTTGGCAACCTTGAGTAATTTCAACATCTTTGAGTTTTAATTTACGATGAACAAAACGCGAATAGCAATTTTGTATGGTGGTCGCTCTGTTGAGCATGGTGTATCGATAAATTCGGCCCGGAATATTTTTCAGTACATTGATAAAAATCGCTTTGAACCAATTCCAATCGGCATCGCGTTAAGCGGAATATGGTATAAAACCGAGACGGTAAGCAAAGAAATAGAAAATGGTGAAAGGCTTTCGCTCGCCCTTAACCCGGAAGCCCCGTTATTTAGCACTGCTTCGGGCAAAACTTTTTCTGTTGATCTTGTTTTTCCGGTATTGCATGGCACCGATGGTGAGGACGGAAGCATTCAAGGTTTATTGAAAGCTATGGATATACCCATGATCGGAACGGGAGTAAGCGGATCGGCCATGTCGATGAGTAAACTGGTAGCAAAACGTTTACTAAAAGAAGCCGGTTTACCGGTTAACAAATTTCTGTATTCGCACTATGCGGACTCAAAACAATATTCTTTTGAAGAAGTGGTTGCCCTAATCGGGCTACCCTTCATGGTTAAATCATCTAATCTTGGTTCTTCTGTGGGTGTTTCAAAAGTAAAATCAAAAGCAGATTTCGATAAAGCAGTAAAGGAATCTTACAAATACGATGACAGTATTTTGTTTGAAGAGTTTATAGCCGGGCGCGAAATTGAATGCGCCATTTTAGGAAACGCGCCTGCACAAGCTTCTTTACCAGGCGAAATTATTATTAACAAACAATACGAATTTTATACATTCGATGCGAAGTATGTAGATGGCGATGCCGTTACGATTGATGTGCCGGCAAAACTGGAATCAGCCGTAGCCGAACGTATTCGCGAAGTATCCCGTAACGCTTACCAGGCTTTGGGGTGCGAAGATTTTTCGCGTGTGGATTTATTCCTGACACCCGATGGAAAAGTATTTGTAAATGAAATTAATACGATACCCGGTTTTACCAATTCCAGCATGTTTCCAATGATGTGGAAAGAACGGGGCATCTCATTTACTGATTTGATTAGCAAATTGGCGGACTTCGCCCTTACCCGGTACAACAAATCAAAACGGGTTGAACGCAACTTTAAATCGGCTTTAAATTTCTAAATGATTAAACAACTCCTTGGAATTAATTAACATATGAAGGTGAGGCAATATTTAAAAAAAGGCACCGTTGGCGGATTACTACTTTCCATTTTCATTCCATTAGGTGTTATACTAACAACAGCTGTAATCTACTTTTACATCTATCTGCCTTCTACTACAAATCATGGAGAATCCATTACCGTTCCCGATTTAACCGGAGTGCAGGTTGAAGAGTTGGAAGCGTACTTAACCAAACACGAACTTCGATATGCTGTAAATGACTCAGCCTATTCTGCAGAACATCCCCCTCTTGCTGTATTACGACAGTTTCCGCATGCCGGTTCGCTTGTAAAGCAAAACCGGGTAGTGTATGTTTCGCTTAACCGTGTACTGCCACCCACCCTACCTTTGCCCGAATTGGTGGAGCGCTCTCTGGTAAATGCAGAAGTTGTTTTAAAAAGCCTTGAATTGAAACGCGGTCGTATTTATTATAAACCAAACCCTTTCCGCAACCTCGTAATGGAAATGCAATATGAAGGAGAAAAAATTTTACCAGGCACACGCATTACCAAAGGTTCTGTTATTGACCTGGTAGTAGGCGATGGTCATGGTCCTGCTGATTTTACAATTGGCAACCTGGTGGGCGATTTGTTTGAAACCGCCAAGTTTAAACTGATGGGCTGGAATCTGTATTTGGGTAGTGTACAAATCCCGGCCGGTGTAGATACTACAGGCATGGAAATTTTCGTTTTCAAACAATATCCTGCTGTAGGCGATTCCGTTCGGGTGGGCGATCCGGTTGATATCTGGATTGGACCCAAAGGCTACACAGAACCCGAAGAAATAGAAGGTGATACCACAGAGGATAGCGAGTTAAACTAAAAATTGTGAGGCACCCGGCACTCTTTATTCTTATTTGCCTGACAACCTCTGCATGGGGTCAATTGGTGCTTACCCCTATCAGCAAAGAATTACCAAAACAAAAATCAGCAGTAGCGCGCACACAAGATGTAACCCCGTTATCACTTCCATTCTGGGATGACTTTGCTACTATAACCGATGGCGTAGCTAATCCGGCATGGTGGCAATACGGAAATTCAGTTTGGATTAATTCAGGTATGGGCATTAATCAGCCATCGCTTAATGTTGCTACGTTCGATGGCCTGGATAGTTTAGGCAAACCTTATAGTGTAAACGATGTATTGGCCAAAGGCTTTGCCGATAAAATGGTTTCGGCTCCAATTCGTATGGATGAAGTTGAAACTGCCAATCGTACCAATGTAGCTATTACCTTTTTCTATCAGTATAAAGGGCATGGTGAGGCCCCCGATGTTGGAGATATTCTGAGTTTACATTTTAAGAATGACCTTGGGCAATGGGCACAGGTGTGGTCAATCGAAAATAACGGCACACTCGTAAGCGATCAGTTTATCCGGGTAACCATACCTATTACAAATGCCTCTTACTTTCATGATGCCTTTCAATTCCGGTTTCAGAACTTTGCACGATTATCGGGCCCCTACGATACCTGGCATGTTGACTACGTGTATATTAATAATGGCAAACCTCAAACCGGTATTTTCTATCCTCTCTTTCCCGACCGAACCATTTCGCAGCCTCTTACTTCGCTCTTTAAAGATTACAGGGCAGTACCCATTAAACATTTTTTTAACGATCCGGCAGCCAGCTTAAGGCAACCTTCTATATCGGTTACAACCTTACGCACTGACCAGAGTACTGGCCAGGAGCAACCCGTTACTTACTCTTCTGTTGCACTAACAGAATCGTATAAAAATGAAGTACTTACTGAAAACGAAACCAATCTGGATACAAATACCGGTATTATTAGTGTGCCGTTTGGACAATTTCCAACTATGACACTCCAAACACTCATTAATCCGGCAACGCTTGATGCCAGTGCCGATTCAATTTTTGTACGCCTGAAAGTTTCAATCGATTCGGGTGATGATGTGCCAAAGCCATTACCGCTATCCGATTATGATCCGGGTGTATTCAGCCCAATAAAATTTCGGTCCAACGATACTACATACGCTACATTCGCACTGGCCAATTATTATGCGTACGATGATGGCGAAGCTGAATACGGGGCAGGATTAAACAAAGCAGGAGCGCAAGTGGCTTATAGGTTTGATATGCTTACCGATGAACCCGACACAATAGTGGCAGTAGATTTATATTTTCCCCGTTTTGGTGATGAATCCAGCCAAAGCATTCAGTTGCATATTTTAAAAGAACTTAGTGGTTTAACCTCTGATATTCTCTACACAGGCACACTGCCAATACAGCGCAATTCATTCAATAAATTCTGGCGTGTAAAATTACCTGAACCTATTGGTGTACGCGATTTTTTCCATATTGGCTGGAGGCAAACCACCAGTGCGCTTATTGCCATTGGTCTGGATAAAAATACTTCTACTGCAGGTAAAATCTTTGTAAACCTGAATGGCGCTTGGGAAGAGGATGAATTAACGGGTAGCCTGATGATGCGGCCCGTGTTTGGAAAAGGAAATGGCTCTGATGTGATAACGGGAATTCCGGAAATTAAAACCATTCGTGCTTTCCCAAATCCAAGTACAGGTGTGTTTTATCTGGCTGCAAACCTGCAACACATTCAATTGCTTGATCTTACCGGTAAACCAATTGCAATAGAAACTGAGTCGGCACAGACTGAGACCAAAATTACTGTTCCTGCTCCCGCTACTGGTATCTACGTATTACGCGCCTGGCAAGGCAATCAGGTATACACACAAAAAATTATTATCCGCTAACTCAATAACCAATTTGAGCAACAGCGTCTTTAACGGGTTCTATAATAATCACCTGTAAAGGCTGTGGTGTAAAGCATATAATAAATATCAAAATCGCTATGCAGCCCAGAATAATTCTTCCTGTGGTGAGTCGTTCTTCTATTTCAGAAGGTGGATGCGACACTTTTACAAATCTTCCAATTAGCAAAACAAACAACAACCAGCCCGGGTAGCCTTGCACGGTTGGAAAAAATGAAACCAAACCATATTGTGTTGTAAAAATAATTAATGCATACATCCATCGATCGCGGGTGGAAAGATCTAACGATTGCAGTGTGAAATAAATAAACCCAACAAACAACGGGATTTTATACCATAACACTTCCCAACCATCGGCAGGGTGTACGTAGCCTAAGCCGGCATAAAATAAAAAGCCAACAAAAAAGACAGAAGCAATTCGCTTATGCCATTTATATCCCACCAACCCGTATAATACATGGCCACCATCTAATTGCCCGATAGGCAGCAGGTTAATGGCAGTAAACACTAAAGAAAGAAATCCGGCAAATAAAAACGGATAGTGGATCAACTCATACATATTGGGCACGCGTGCTGGGTCGGCCACAAATTTTTCAAAAAAAACAAACAATAGATTTTTTCCAGCCATCGGTAGTAAGCCACCTTGTTCATGAAAGCCGGGGTTATACACAAAATTGCCATAGTTTAAGCCAAACTGTTCGTACTCCGGGTGAATGGTAAAAATATATTCGGGTGGAGGCAAGTGCGTAAACCCATACCACAATAAAATTACTGCGGTTACAAAACCAGCCAACGGGCCAGCTATACCAATATCAAAATTTTTAGTTGTTGTGGTTACCCGTTCGCGTAAGCGGATTAACGCCCCCAACGTTCCAAACATCATAGGAATAGGTGGCAATGGAATAAAGTATGGCAAGGATGCCCGCACCCTATGGTACATGGCTGTAAAATAATGCCCAAACTCGTGTACGGTTAATACCGCCAGAAATGAGATGGAATAAGGCAAACCACTGGCAAAATCCTGCCAGGTAAACTCACCAAACAAAACCGATTTACCATGCGTCCACTCGGCCCCGGCTAACGTGGTAGTTATAAAGGTTACAATAAACAACGAACTATGAATAAGTACTGTCTTAACGTTAGGATTCATGCAAAAAAATCAAAAATATGATTGGGATGTTGAACAAAAAAAGTCTGTAGACCAGCGCGTGCAGCACCTGCTATATTATCGGGATTATCATCCAGAAAAACAGTTTCGTGGGGTATTAAATTATGATCGTTCAGCACTTGTTGATAAATAGCTACATCGGGTTTACTGATATTCAAAAGATGCGAGAAATAGGCCTGATGAAAGTAATAATCAATGCCTGGTTTGCCTGAGGTATTCGTAACAATTTTGTTAAAAAACTGCCGATGAATTTCGTTTGTATTGCTAAGTAAGAATAGCCGGTACGTTTGCTTCAATTTTTCCAGTAAGGCAAATCGTTCGGGGGGAATATCGAGTAACATGGCATTCCAGGCCGTGTCTAATTCATTATCATTAACATTTACCTGAAGCGTTTTGCGCAGGTGATCCCGAAATTCTGCATCCGTGATTAATCCGCGCTCGTAATCATGAAAGAAAGGCCCATGATGTACACGTGATTTTATCTCTGCTATGGGTAATCCACTTAGTGCAGCAAAAGCCTGATGCGTTCGTTCCACTGAAAGATTGAGGATAACTCCCCCAAGGTCGAAAATGATGTTTTTAATTCCCTGGTTCAAATTCGTTGTGTATTAATGTTAAAATCAATTAGGGCTCAATTTTATTCGAGCAAACAGAATAAACAGGAAAGCCTCCTTATTTGGAGGCTTTCTGTGGGCCCAGCTGGGCACGATCCAGCGACCCCTTGATTATGAGTCAAGTGCTCTAACCAGCTGAGCTATGGGCCCTTTTAAAAAAGAGAATGCAAATCTAATAATCTGAATATTGTTTCAATAGCTTATCAATGATTTCAGAGTATTTTTTTTTGGTTTTTACAACGCGGTTGCCTGTTTCTTATAAATTACACTCAGAAAAAACCTACAAGTTTACCTCCCTAACAGGTTCTTTAATTTGCTTTCTATCTCTGCCTTTAAGGCCGATCCCGGTTTAAGAATCGCCTGATACTCACCAACTGTAACCAGCCCGCTTGTTTTTATGCGATCGGGAATATGTTGATCCGTTTGTGCCAGGGCTGATTCAAACAAGTTCTTCAACTGGCTGTATTGTTCATTACTCAGCGCGATCTGTGCCGGTTCGCCCCCACTGTACATACCCGTAGAACTCTCTTCAGGCTTTACAGGTATATACTTCAATTCTGTTGAAGAAATTTCATAGCGATTGGCACTGCCATCGGCATACATTAAGCGAGGTTCAGCATTCATACAGGCGATATTAACTAAAAGCAATAAACCGTAAATCCGATGCATGTTTAAATATACCTAATTTCTAATAGCCTGAAATCAGAAATCAATAACCAACTCGTGTTTCGCCAATAAGCCTGGCAAGCCCTGTACCGCAACTTTCATTTTTCTTATTTTATTCTGATCGGGGTCTATCACAAAGTTTGCAGCAGTTCTTAAATCAGCGCCTTGTAAAATTGTATTCTCAAATAATGCCCGGCTTAGGTCGCAATTATCAAAACGGGCATTGGTAAGGTCTGCCTCCCGAAACTCTACTTCCTGCAGTTTACAGTTCGTAAAAATTGTCCCTTTCATCTTCAGCTTATAAAAAGATGAAAAATCCAGTTGACAGTTTTCAAAAGAGAAAGAAAGCAACAGAGTATGGCATTCGTCAAAACGCAAGCCCAGCATCTTGCAATTCTTAAAATCAACTGTTTTAAATGCTGTACTCCGAATCTTCGCCATACTGAAATCGCACTCTTCAAACTGGCATTCAGTAAATACAATCTGGCTTAAATCTGCATCGGCAAACCGGCATTTCGAAAATGTGCAAGTGTCGTATTCTCCTTTTGCCAAAGGAGTTTGTAAGAAATCTATTCCATTAAAACTTTCGCCTTCTTTAAACTGCTTAATCATGTAAGCAAGTACTTTCAAAATAGGGCAAAAACCAAACGCTACTCGTATTTCAATGTTTCGGCCGGATTTACCAGCGCCACTTTTATAGCATGGTAACTTACCGTTAGCAGCGCCAGCAAAAGACCTGTGCCCATGCTAAGCACAAATAAGTCCCAGCTTAACGCAACCTTAAATGAAAAATCTTTCATGTACCACGTGGTAATAAACCACCACGACAAGGGAGCTGCGAGTGCAAAGGCCACCACAGCTAATATGATAAACTGCCGGTTGAGCAAAATAAATATATTTTGCAGATTGGCGCCCATCACTTTACGAATCCCTATTTCCTTGGTTCGGTTTACTGCATTGATACCGGCCAACCCAAACAGGCCCAGGCAAGAAATTAAAATACCAAACCCTGTGGCCAGCGCCATTATGTTCATCCAGCGTTTATAGCTGCTGTAGGTTTTGCTACATCTTCATCCAGAAAAGTATAATCGAACGGTTTATCAGGATAAAGTTCTTTCCAAATTTCTCTTACCCGAGCCAGCCCAGCCGTAACATCATTTGCAGAAACCTTCACCATCATAGTAGTGAGATAACCTACGTTGTGTTTGTCCATGGAAAGAAACATAGGTTCGAAGTTTTGTTCTAATGACAGAAAGTGATAATTCTTCACTACGCCAATTACCCGCGAGCCCATACCCACCGAATCTTCGCGCCAGTTGTAATGCTCATTTAAAGGATCGGTCCACTTCATATCGCGCACTAATGCCTCGTTTACAATCACCACATCGCTATCGGCAGGTATCTTCACATCAAAATTGCGACCCTCTGTCAACTGAATACCCAGGGTAGGAATGTAATCCGGGTCAGCCGCATATACGTAGGCTGATTTCTGTTCGCCATTAATTTTAAAACCATAACGTGAATAGCCCTGATTAAATGACGAACTGGTGCCTGCCACAGAAACGATTAGAGGTTCTTGCTGTGATCGGGTGCGAAATTGTTCTATCACGCGATCGGTCTCTTCGTTCCAACCCGCTTGTGTGGGGATAATCAATACCTGATCTTTATTGTAGCCCAAATCTTTTGTTGTGATAAATCGCATTTGGCGGTACATCATGATCGAGCAAATGATAAGAAAGGCCGACAAAGCAAACTGCAACACCACCAACGGTTTTGTAAACCCAGCTTGCAGGCGCGAAGTAAATCCACCCTTTAATACCAGCGCAGGTCTGAATCGCGAAAGAAACAAGGAAGGATAACTTCCGGCTATTAACCCTGTTATGAGTGTTAGTGCCAGTCCAACAGAAAGTAACTGAAGAGCTTTAGGCAATGTAAGCTCAATGCCTTTGTTTGTAAATTCATTGAATGAGGGAAGAAAGAGTAGAACAAGTCCAAAGCCAATCACCAGTGAAATTATTGCAAGAATAAGGGACTCAAGACTGAATTGATAAATAAGTTGACTACGTTGAGCCCCCACTACTTTTCTTACACCAACTTCTACCCTACGCGATGCTGAGGTAGTAAGCGCTAATGAAACATAATTGATACAGGCAATAAGCATAATCAGCAGGGCAATACCACCCAGAATAAATGAATATTGAGAATCACTCACCTTATCCCAACTGATTTCTTTCTTTAAGTGAATATCCGGTAGCATGGTAAATTCATACTCCAGCATTTTTACATCTGCTGGGATAGGAACGACAGCTTCCTTTCTCCAGTCTTCCAGTCTTTTACTCATATACTTCTCAATCACCTTATCGAGATTGGCTTTAAATCCCTCCATGTTTGCATCTGATCGCAACTGAACAAACGTAGGCGTACCAAAATTTCCCCAGTTCTCCATGTTGTACTCATAATGATTACGGTTCTCCTGAGGTAACAGAATAGCAAACCTTAAACTGGATTGACTGGGTGGTGGTTCGATGATACCGGTAACTGTGAATGACTGCTTCCCATTGTTATCAATCTCAATGGATTTTCCTATCGGGTCTTCATCACCAAAATATTTAGTTGCAATTTCCGGGGTAAGTACTACTTCCGATTTATCTAAAAAAATACGTTCAGCATTTCCTTTACGTAACTGAAATGAAAACATAGAAAAAAAATCTTTGTCCACATAGGTTAACCGTTCGGTAAACACTTTATCGCCATAGCGGAAAATAGCCCTGTTGCCATCGTTAAACCGGGTTGCGTATTCCACTTCAGGCAATTCTTCTTTTAGCGTTGGCCCCAGTGCGGCTTGCAGCCAGGCCGACCTGCGATAAGGATCAGGTGATTCATTCATCCAGGTATCGAAACTCTTCTCTTCAATTCTGTATATCTGATTTTTGTTTGCATGCATCTGATCAAACTCCCTTTCATCCTGAATGTAAAGAGCAATCAGCATACAAAAAGCCAAACCGATGCTCAAGCCAAAGGCATTGATAAACGAATAAAATTTTCTTTTCTGAATATTGCGCGCGGCAACTTTAAAGTAATTGGCTACCATAATTGCATTAATTACATTGTACGATCCCTTGTTTCGGAGAATAATACCGGGTCGGATAAACCGAAGGGCATTCCAGATAAACCTCCTTCTTGCACGGGCTTCACCCACCAACTCAACATCCAATTCAAACTGCTCAAGCAAATCGCCCTCAATGCCTTCCCATAGGTAAGAAGGACAAATCTTTTGCAATAGCCCATGCGCCCAAGCCGGAGGAGTTGCCTCTTTCATTTTAAATAGCCACCATCTTTAGTTGTGGAATGAGTTTCCATAAATCTATACGTGCTTCTTTCATACTACGCAACATGGCCAACCCTGCATTGGTAACTGTAAAAATGCGTTTGCGTCTGCCACCTCGTTGGTTAGTGGCACCACCCATTTTCGATTTAACAAAACCTTTGTCCTCAAGCCGGTACAAGGTTACGTGTACAGCACTCAGGTTAACTTCGCGCCCCACCCGTTCTTTAATTTCAGTTACAATAGCATTGCCATAAGCTTCTTCCTGAAGAATGCCTGCCATGGTAAGCACCAATTCTTCAAATTCGCCAAGATACTCTTTACTCATTAGTATATGTTTTGTAAAACAAATATACGGGCGAACTAACTGATTTGTTACAACTTTGTAAAAGAAACAGGACTATTCGTATTTAAGTGCTTCGGCTGGCCGGGTCCAGGCCGTTTTCAAAGCCTGATAGCTGATGGTTATCAAGGCCACCACCAAAGAGAGACCACCTGCCAACGCAAACACCTGCCACCCTACCTCAATACGGTATTGAAAATTCTGAAGCCAATTATTCATAAGGTACCAGGTAATAGGAACCGATATTGCAAGAGAAACAAAAATCATCATCACATAATCGCGCGAAAGCAGCACCAGCAACGATTGCTCGGTAGCGCCCATCACTTTGCGTATGGAAATTTCTTTGGTTCTATTCTGCATGGCTAATGAAGCCAACGCATATAATCCCATGCTGCCAATTATTACAGCCAGCAAGGTGGCCATGCTCACAATCTTGCCCAAATTCTGATCGCTGCGGTATTGCGCATCCAACGCCTGATCTACAAACGTAAAATCAAATTCTTCTGCATTAGTAAGTTTATCCCAAACGGATTTAATCTGATCTAATGTGGCAGCCATATTTTCAGGAGCCAGGCGAACAAAAAGTTTCGGCATCGGGCTATTTTCAAAATTGATATTCTCGGAACCTGCAAGAATGATGGTTGGATCCTGAACCATAGCCAGCGGAGGAACTGAAGTATAGAGCGAGGTGTAATTGAAGTCTTTCACAATCCCGATTACTTCATGTTCGCCAAAATTCTTACCGGGGATTCGTTTTCCGTTCACATCCGTCCAGCCATACTCTTTTGCAAATGCTTCATTTACGACCACTCCCTTTTTATCTGCCACCTCATCTGTAAAATTTCTTCCGGTTACCATTTCCATTTTCATTAACGGAATGTATTCATCATCGACCACGTTCATATTGAAGTTGCGATAGGTACCCTGGTCATCGGTGTAGCCAACGGCTGTCCAACTGCCATTGCCAAAATCATGTGAAGCGGTACCGGCTGCCAGTACGCCATTTATTTTTCCAAGTTCAGCTTTGAATTGTTCCGACATTTCAAACCCTTTCTTAATCCTTTCAGGCAATCTGCCTTCGCGTAGTACATTTAATTGTATTACCGCCAATTGCTCTTTATTAAATCCCAGATTCTTACTCTGCAGAAAACTCAACTGCTGTTGCATGATGAGCGTACTGGAAATAAGAAAAATAGAGAGCACCAACTGCACACCAACCAATACCTGCCGTACCCGTTGCCTGGTGCTTCCGGTTTGCAGCGAGCCTTTCAATACGGCAATTGGTTTAAACGATGACAATACGAAAGCCGGGTAACTGCCTGCCATTAACCCGATAATAAAAAGTAAGGAGCCAGCTACAATCAGCAAAAACCCATTCCACGAAAATATCAGTTGCTTGCCCGACAACGAATTAAATAACGGAAGCCCAAATACAGAAAGCAACACACCCAACACCAGGGCTATTGTGGTAATCAATACGGCTTCGCCAATAAACTGAGCAATGAGTTGTTTACGTGCTGCACCCACTACTTTTCTAATGCCTACCTCGCGGGCACGCTTTAACGACCGGCCAACGGAAAGCGTAACAAAATTGATACAGGCTACAAATAAAATGAGCACCGCTACCGCACCTAATATGTACGAATACTTCGCATCGCTTACGGGAGCATCGCCTGCAGGGTAATTGGTATCGAGGTGAATGCTGGTGAGCGGCTGCAAACCTGGTGCATATTTACTTTGCTTAAAATCTTCTTCACCTATTAGTTTGAGAAACAAATCGGGAAACTTGCTTTCGGCCTGCGCTCGCGTTATGCCTTCGCGCAGCAATATATAGGTTGACGGATGAATGTTGAACCAACCGGAATTCATCTGTCGTTCAGAAAAGATTTTTATGTAGTTGTGATCAGGAATAAGAATAGTAAAGCGGATACTTGAATTGGTTGGAATATCAACCACCCCTGAAACGATAAACTCTTCAAAGTTATCGCCCAACTGAATTGATAATGCCTGCCCAATCGGGTCGGCTTGTCCAAAATATTTTTCAGCTTGTTCTTTTGTAATCACCACATTGTGCTGATCGCGCAATACCGCATCGCGTTCGCCTTGAAGTAAATCAAAATCGAAAACTGAAAATGCGGAACGATCGGCCAGCACAACTCCTTCGCTAAATTGTTGCTCGCCAACTTTTACCATAGCATTAATGGCTGCAAAGCGAACAAAACTTTCCACCTCGGGCAGGTTATCTTTTAAGGCCGGCCCCATAGGCATGGGTGTAGTAGTATTAAAAAATTGTTGATTTTCGCCCCAGTCTTCCTTAACAAACACCCGGTAAATACGATCGGCTTTTGAATGAAACGCATCAAACGTTAATTCATCCTTCACAAAAAGGGCAATAAGCACACAGCAGGCTATGCCCAGACTAAGCCCCAGCACATTGATAGACGAATGAATTTTACTGCGCCACAGAGCGCGCAAGGCGATTTTGAAATAATTCTGTAACATAAACCAGAATGATTTGGGTGTGTGAAAGTGCTAAATCCGGTATGGCAAGGCAAGCCGCTTGCCCTTAACCGGTGGTAGGATGCAGTGAAGTGCGGAAAAGTTGTAGTGAGAAAAAAATATTAACCCTCTTCCGGGTATTATTTTGTTACTAGGTAGTCGGCTATAGCCTGGTAAGCGGGTAAAGAAAACGGATCATTGGCTGCGTTACCGGCTATTGGATGAGAAGCAAAACGCACAATAACCATTTGGGCGGCCGGATCTATATAAATAGTTTGGCCATGCACACCCCGTGCCGCGAAAGCGCCATTCTGATTATGGGTAATCCACCACATATTTCTATAACTCCAGTTTTTCAAATCTTTATAACCTGCTCTTTCAAAAGCCTTTTGGTTGCCACCTTGCCGGATGCTCGCAATTACGCGGGCCGGTAAAATCTGCTTGTTATTAAAGTATCCATTATTCCGTATCATCTCACCAAACATGGCTGCGTCTCTCAGGTTGCAATTAAATCCACCTCCGGCAAACGCAATTCCAGAACCATCTATCTGATAATATCCATCGTGGTGTGTTCCCAACGGCTGCCAAATTTTTTCCGAGAGTAATTCAGGTATACTTTTTCCGGTTACTCTGGAAATAATCCACCCTAAGGCATCGGTATTTATGGTCTTGTATGCAAACGCATCACCATGCTTTCCGTTCTTTTTTACCGTTTCTAAATATTCATAATAATTAGTTGGTCCTGTGTAGTCTTTAGGTTTCGGAAAAGGATTTCCGGCTGCGCTAAATGTCCATATTTCTGAATTCGGATTTGCATAGTCTTCGCTGTACTGCAAAGCAGTTGTCATATCTAAAACCTGGCGAATGGTGGCATCGCCAAAAGCGGAGTTCTTAAGCTCAGGAACATAGTAAGAAGCCGTTTTGGTTTCATCCAATACACCCTCTTCTGCTAAAAGCGCTCCTACCGTACCCGTAAATGTTTTACTTACAGACATAACCGCATGTACTCCATCTGCTGTAAGCGACCCAAAATATTTTTCATACACAATTTTGCCTTTATGCAGAATAATAATTCCATCGGTATAGTTTGAAGACAGCGATTCCTGCCATGTCATTCTGCTTTTACTTTTCCATGGAAGGAATGATATCGTATCTATGTTAGCATCGGGGTTCAACGCAAACACATACCGATTCATAGAAGCCTGTACAACTTTTGTAGGCAAAAATTCACGCATATGCGAAACACTGTACCGAAGTGCCGGAAAACGAAAAAAGCTACCATCCAATGCCGATAAAATACTGTCTTTGTCTGGTGGAAACCCCTTCATCCAACCCATTTTTTGAGGATCTGAGGTTGTGGCATTCATGCTTTCTTGTCCGGAGGCTGTAAGAAAAGAAATACTAAGGCCAATTAGTAATGCTATGTATTTCATTGCATGAATTGGGTTGATGTATTTCCCGAAAATAAAAAAATACATTGAATTATTCCTTGCCAGAATACAACAAGACCAAATTAACCATTACCGGTTACATTCGGTTTACTCCCTTATTAAAACCTTGTTTACTTGTGTGATACTGTACAGCGTAATTTGATCAATTCATTGCACTTCTGTACTCCAACGGAGTTACGCCTACATGCTGCTTAAACACACGGGTAAAATGCTGGGGATACTTGAAACCCAATTCGTAGGCTACTTCGCTTACCGATTTCGTTGCATCAAACATCCTCTGCTTGGCAACATCAATCAATTTTAGTGTGATGTACTCATGCGCAGATTTTCCAGTTTCCTTTTTTATCAGGTCACCGAAATAATTGGCTGAAAGATTGAGTTCGCCAGCACAATAGGCTACAGATGGAAGACCTACTTGCTGCGGTTTATCTGACGAAAAGAAGGTATGGAGCAACGTTTCGAATCGTTCTAAAATGCCTTTGTTTGTATTGTCGCGTGTTATAAACTGGCGATCGTAAAACCGTACGCAGTAATTCAAAAACAATTCGATGTTCGATGCGATGAGTTTTTTACTATGCTTATCAACGCCTTGCTCAAGTTCGTATTTGATTTTCGAAAGGCAATCGAGAATAATTTGTCTTTCACGCTCCGACAGGTGCAGCGCTTCGTTGGTTGTGTACGAAAAAAACGAGTAGTCGTTCATGTTACGCGCGAGTGCCGTACCATGAATGAAGTCGGCATGAAACACCAGCGCAAGGCCTTGCGGTTGGTAAAATTCATCTCCGTATGACCCAATCACCTGGCCGGGTGCAAGAAAAACGAGTGTACCTTCTTCATAATCGTAATTGCTGATCCCATATTTAAGATCGCCACATTTAATCTCTTTCAGGAATACAACATAAAATCCGTAGCTCATTCGTCTGAGTTGTCTGGGTGCCGCCTTCGATAGATCAACCACGCTCACCAGCGGATGCAGGGTTTCATTCCGGTTGAAAGCATTATACTGGCCAACCGTATCGAACTTCAGTATTTCGTCCATAGCCGTTCTATTTATATTCAAAATTAAGGTATCGCCACACTATTTCTGAATTCCCGGCCCAGGATCAGTAAATTTGGTAGGTAAACCCGTAATTTATATACGTTCATTACCTTCCAATAGTCACACCTTTGTGAAGTTGATCAGGAAATGAATACCCATTTAAGCACCTGTTATGAAAAAAATTAAATCAATTATACTGGCAATGGTAACGGTGCTGAATATTGCAGATGCTCAAACGACTAAAAAGTCGCAGCACCAAAATCCATACACTTTAGTTTATGGTGGCGCTATAACCGAAAATGTTCCCGGAAAAGTAAATATTCATCCGGTAACCTATACGTTGAATGGAATTACCATTGCTGCCAATGTGTATACTCCGGCAGGCTATACAGAATCGAAAAAATATCCTGTTGTAGTGGTGGCTCATCCTAATGGCGGGATTAAAGAACAAACGGCCGGGCTTTATGCACAACGTTTGGCCGAGGCAGGTTACATAACCATTGCAGCTGATGCTGCTTATCAGGGAGCAAGTGGCGGAGAGCCGCGCCATACCGATAAACCGGAATACCGTGTTGAAGATATTCATGGTATGGCCGACTTTATTACACAATATAAAGGGGCTGATGCGAACCGGCTCGGTGTGTTAGGTATTTGTGGCGGTGGCGGGTACACCATAAAGGCAGCTCAGTCCGACAAAAGATTTAAAGCCGTTTCTACGTTGAGTATGTTTAACTCCGGAGAAGTAAGACGCAACGGGTTTCAAAATTCGCAGGTAAACACCATTCAGGAGCGCTTGAAGAAAGCTTCAGAAGCACGCGCACAGGAAATAGCTGGTGGTGAAATAATTTACGCGGGTGTAGCTAGTATTACCGATGAAGAGATCGCCAAAACCAAAACCGATCTGTATCGTGAAGGGTACGAATACTATTACAGAACTCATGCCCATCCCAATTCTACCTTTCTCTATACCATGAGCAGCCTGCTCGATCTGATGACCTGGGATGCGACCACGAATATGGATCTTATCAATCAACCTTTGCTGATGATTGCCGGAAGTAAAGCGGATACAAAATACATGACGGATGAAGCATTCAGCAAAGCAACGAATGCAAAAAGCAAAGAACTTTTTTTATTAGATGGAGCCACCCACATACAAACCTATTGGAAGCCGGAGTACGTTAATCAGGCCGTGAGTAAGCTGACTGATTTCTTTAACAAAACGCTAACTGAGCAATGAAGAATATTTTAATACTCCTTTTTTCCGGTACCATACTATTCTCATCCTGCATGCCCGCAAAACAAGACAGGAATCAAGAAGTGGCAAACTCCATTTTTCCACAAGGTCAAAAAATCAACAATACCAATTTTAAAGGTACAGCCTATCTAAGCCCGCTCATGGATGCTGACAGCATCAACCCAACATCAATCGGAAACGTGACGTTTGAAGCAGGCGCACATACCAAATGGCATCAGCATCCGGGTGGACAAATCTTGTTGGTAATGGAAGGAGTCGGATACTATCAGGAAAAGGATCAACCCAAAAAAATACTTAAGCCGGGCGATGTGATTAAATGCCCGGCTAATGTACCGCATTGGCATGGAGCTAGTGTTGATTCTAAGTTCGTGCAGGTTGCCGTAACTAACCGACATCTGGGCGAAACGATCTGGTTGAATGAAGTCACTGAAGAAGAATACAAAAACTGAAAACTGATTACGTTATGAAGTACAACCGAATTAATCTTCTTATTGCAATTCTCGTTCTGTCATTTTCTTATGCGAGTGCGCAAAAGAAGAAACCACTTGTCATTGAAGATCAGGGAAGTTTTGCCATTGGCGGTTCCGTGAAAACAAATCCGGGAACATTCGATCCCATCAAACGCACACCTGAAGGGCAAACGTTTCATGGCGATCATGCTTATGTATTTTATCAGATCCCTGTAAACGCAAAGAAACTTCCGCTGGTGTTCTGGCATGGCATTGGCCAGTTTTCCAAAACATGGGAAACCACGCCCGATGGGCGCGAAGGTTTTCAAAATATATTTCTAAGAAGAGGTTTCGGAGTTTATATTCTTGATCAACCCCGGAGAGGAAGAGCCAGCCGCAGTATGGACTCCGTTAAAATTGTTCCTACCCCTGATGAACAAATGTGGTTCGGCACCTTTCGAATTGGCATCTGGCCAAACTATTTTCCCGGAGTGCAATTTTCAAAAGATCCTGAAACCCTCAATCAATACTTTCGTCAGATGGCACCCAACATTGGTGGATTTGATTATGATGTCAACTCAGATGCAGTCTCGAAGTTGTTTGATAAAATTGGAGAAGGCATACTCGTTACACACTCGCATGCGGGCGGGTTCGGGTGGCTCACAGCAGTGAAGAATAGTAAGATAAAAGCAATCGTTTCATACGAACCCGGAAGCGCATTCATTTTCCCTGAGGGTGAAGTTCCGCAGCCCGTTGAAAGTTCATCAGGCCCGGTTACCGCAGTGGCAAGACCAATGGATGATTTTATGAAGCTGACCAAAATACCTATCATTATTTATTACGGTGATAATATTCCTTCAAAGCCAGATCCAAATCCGGGTGCTGATGGATGGCGTGCCCGCATGGAAATGTCAAGGCTTTGGCGTGATGCAGTCAATAAATATGGTGGTGATGTAACCGTAGTTCACCTGCCAGAAGCAGGCTTGAAAGGCAATACACATTTTCCTTTTTCGGATTTGAATAACATTGAGGTCGCTGACCTGATGTCGAAATGGTTGAAGGAAAAGAAATTGGATAAATAACAACCAAACATTTTAACTATGAAGACTTCAGTTCTTGGAATTTGCTTACTCGTAATCAGTGTAGTATCATCTTATGCTCAAACATCTGCCACAAACTTTACTAAGGAGGAACAAGAAGTTGTTACCCTTTCAAAGGACAAATGGCAATGGATGGCTGATAAAAATGTAGACAAGTTGGCCGTTCTCTTTGACGACAAATCAAAATTTGTTCATATGAGTGGCACATGGAAAAAGGATGAGGAGCTTGACATTATTAAAACAGGAAGTATTTGGTATAAGAAGGCTACCATCCATGACACAGCCATAGAGATTACTGGAAAGACAGCCATAGTTTGGAATCGAATTACACTGGAATCTGAAGTGCGTGGCAACGATGCAAAAGTTGAATTTACCGTAACAGAAGTTTATCAAAAGGACGGCAAGGCCTGGAAAATGTTAGCCTTAACATTCAGCAGTGTGCGCGATACTCATGTGATTAAACACTAAGTATTTATTCGAACAATCAGTTATGAGTATGCAACCTTCAAAAATAGATTTTATCAAGTGTGTTATCGCGCTTGCCGTGGTCTGTGTTGTTGGTTGTACTCCAACAAACAAGAACGAAAATACCTGGTCTAGTTACAAAGCAGACTCACATAGCTCCAGTTACTCATCGCTTAATCAAATCAATCTCTCGAATGTAAGTCAACTTGAAAACGCGTGGACTTTTCAAATGCATGATTCACCACCGGGGCAAGATCCTGTGTCAAGTCAAAGTAATCCGATTATTGTTGATGGAGTTATGTATGTAAATTCTGGCAAGCAGACTGTCTATGCTATCGATGCAACAACAGGCAAAGAAATCTGGTCGTGTAAAACATTAGACGAAGGCCAGCCCAGCGCTGCGAGCAGAGGTGTTACCTACTGGGAAAGCGGAGATGATAAAAGGATATTATATTCTTCAGGGAATTATTTAATGGCGATTGACGCCAAGACAGGAAAGATCATTCCTTCATTTGGAACTGATGGCAAGATAAACCTGAATGAAGGTGTACGGAATGATCCTCAAAAAATTTCAGTATCACTTTCAACTCCCGGAAGGATCTTCAAAGACTTAATCATTATCGGATTACGCACACCCGATTTTTATGGAGCTCCTCCCGGATACATTAGAGCCTATAATTGCAAGACCGGAAAATTAGAATGGACCTTTCATACTATTCCTCATCCTGGTGAGCCCGGCTATGAAACCTGGCCGCCCGATGCCTACCAATATGCTGGTGGAGTTAACTGCTGGGCAGGGCTGAGTATCGATATAGACAGAGGCTTGGTTTTTCTTGCGCTTGGATCGCCATCGTACGATTATTATGGTACTGATCGTAAAGGAGAAAATCTTTTCGGCAACTGTGTGCTTGCTTTGGATGCGGCTACCGGTCACTACAAATGGCACTTTCAAACGGTGCATCATGATCTCTGGGATTATGACTTGCCTGCTCCGCCAAATTTAGTCACCATCAAAAAGAATGGGAAAGATGTTGACGCAGTCGCACAGGTAACGAAGCATGGATTTGTGTTTGTGCTTGACCGCGAAACGGGTAAGCCGCTTTATCCTGTTGAAGAACGAAAAGTACCTTCTTCAAATATGCCGGGTGAAGAAGCCTGGCCAACACAACCTTTCCCTTTAATACCGAAAGCTTTTGTGAAGCAATCGATGACCGAGGACGATTTAAATCATTACTCGGATTCAAGCCACAATGCAATTCTCGGGCAATTCAGATCTTTGAGATATGAGGGCTTGTTTACGCCTCCTGATTTGAAAGGCACATTATCGCTGCCCGCTACCAGAGGTGGTGCGAATTGGGGAGGTGCTGCTTATGACCCCAATACTTCAGTACTCTATATCAGAGGCAATAACTTACCGGAAATTGTTACCATGGTTGATCTTGATAGACATTTTGCAGCACGCGATAACTCAATTTTTGAAACCGGTCGCGTTACCTACCTGAAACACTGCTCGGCCTGTCATGGTGCTGAAAAGAAAGGAATCCCTCCTACTTTCCCTTCCCTGTTGGATATCAAAAACAAAATGAGTGAAAAAGAAGCGCTCGAAAAAACACGAATGGGTGGTGGTTCAATGCCTGCATTCAAAGGGGTTATCACAGCAGAAGAAGAACAGGCCATTATAGCTTTTCTATATGACAAAAAAGGCCAGGCAACTCAGGTAGCTCAAGAAAAACCTGACGAACAAAAATCTATCCGGTACGGAAATATTACCGGCTACAGAACATGGTCTGATCCAGATGGACGCCCTGCTATGAAAGGACCGTGGAATACCTTGAGCGCATTGAATCTTTCAACAGGAGAATACGAATGGCAAATTCCGGTTGGGAATGATGAGAAACTTCAGGAAGAAGGAGGTCCGATTACAGGTTTGTTAGCTCGTTCAGGCCCCATAGTAACAGCAGGTGGATTGGTGTTTATCAGTGGAGCTGCCGATAAAAAATTATGGGCGTTTGATAAAAGTACGGGCAAGATGGTTTGGGAAACCTCTTTACCTGCTGCCAATAACGCCAACGTGTGTTCATTCTCTTTAGTCGGCAAACAATATGTAGCGCTTGGAGTCGGAGGAACAAAAGAAAATCCATCAGGTTCTGTTATGGCATTCGCTTTACCCAATTAGACTGGCAATGAAAGGCTTTCTTAAACATCGGATTAACATGATGAAAAAAAATTCTTACAAAATAATTACACTCTCACTAAGTATAGTGTTACTGTCTTATGTGGCACTTGCACAGTCAGTCACCGAATCAAAACAAGTGCTCTCGGAAAAACAAAAAGCAATTGTACTGATCTCAACGTTCACAGCAAAAGGCGATTTGGCAAAATTAAAGCAAGCGTTAAATGCTGGCCTCGATTCGAAACTTACTATCAATGAATCCAAAGAAGTGCTTGTTCATTTGTATGCATACTGTGGTTTTCCAAGAAGCATACAAGGCCTTAATACATTAATCACGGTTCTTGATGAGCGAAAAGCAAAAGGAATCAACGACAATCCAGGCAGAGAAGCTTCACCGATAAATGACTCCAATAAATACGATGCCGGATGGAAGAATCTTGCGAAACTCGGTGGTCGTCCTACAGATGGCCCGATTGAAAAACCAACCAGTGGGTATGGTGCATTCAGCCCGGAGATTGACCGGTTTCTGAAAGAACATTTGTTCGCTGATCTTTTTTCAAGAGACGTTCTGACTTTTGCTGAACGCGAACTAACCACCATCTCGGTGCTCATCGCTCTTGGTAAAGGAGTTGAGCCGATGCTTGCCTCTCACTTAGCTTTGACGATGAAGCAAGGAATCACCAGAGATCAGATCGAAGAAATATTTGTGTTGATTGAAAAGTCTGTAAGCAAATCAGATGCTGATGCAGCACGGAAAGTATTTTCAGAAATGCTGTCCCGAAATTGAAGTACCAAAATTTAGAATACTCACGAACCAAATACATCTAATGAGAACAATAACACTCGGAATTTCTGCATTCCTCTTCGCTTTTAGCTTTGCAGTTGCACAGAACGGCCCTGAAGTTAAAACTGCATCAGGCATTGTGCGCGGAGCAACAGAAGGAGATGTTTCATTTTTTAAAGGCATACCGTATGCTGCTCCGCCTGTTGGCGGATTTCGTTGGCGTCCACCGAAACCGGTAACTCCCTGGAAGGAAGTTCGCGATGCAACCAAAGATTGTGCGGATTGCCCCCAACGGGCATGGCCAGGCTCTACGGCTGTACAATCAGAAGATTGTCTTTTTCTGAATGTATGGACACCGGCATCGGCCACTAAGAAATCAAAACTACCTGTAATGTTTTGGATTCACGGAGGTGGTTTTACAGGAGGCAGTGGCTCGGGTCCTGGTTCGTCAGGAAGTGCATTTGCTAAACAAGGCGTCATTCTCGTAACGATTAACTATCGTCTTGGTCGCCTTGGTCATTTTGCATTCCCTGCTTTGAGCAAGGAACATCCAGACGAATACAAAGGCAGCTATGCTTTCATGGATCAGATTGCGGCTTTGAAATGGGTAAAGCAAAACATAGAGGCGTTTGGTGGCGACAGTAAAAACGTAACCATATTTGGTCAGTCAGCTGGTGGTGTGGCCGTACATTCCCTGCTAACCATTCCTGCAGCAAAAGGTTTGTTTCATAAAGCAATTCTTGAATCATCCGGAGGTCGCGATGGTGTGCTTACCGGCAGGCCCATGACAAAAGAAAATGCAGACCCGCTTTATCCTGTTTCTGCAGAAACCATTGGGATAAACTTTGCGCGTAAACATAAAATTCAAACCACAGATGGGGACGCACTGGCTAAACTTCGTTCGCTTAGTGCGAACGAAATTGTTGATGGCGGTCAGGAAAATGATAGTTCCGGTGTACGGATTTACTCCGGTCCGATTCTCGATGGCAAACTGGTAGTTGAAACTGCCGAAAGTGCGTACATAGCCGGAAGGCAATCGAATGTTCCTATCATCATCGGCAATACCAGCGCAGAAATAGGCGGTCCGTTTGTAAGTAGTGTTACCACCAAGGAAGCATTGTTTGCACTCTTTGGTGAACATGAGGCGGAAGCCAAGGCTGCGTTCGATCCGGAGGGTACCAAAGAATTTTCGGAAATACAAAACAGGTTTAACACAGACTGGGTTTGGGGTGAGCCCTCGCGCATGACGGCAAGAATTTATACAACAAAGCGCACACCAACATACATGTATCAGTTCGGCTATGTTCCTGCCGCTGCAAGGGCGCGGGCTCCATATGGTGCCGGCCACGGATCTGAAGTCTCGTTTGTATTCAATACGCTTAATGCAAGATGGGGAGCACCTGCCGAAGCAGCACCCGAAGAAAAAGAGCTGGCAAGAATCATGAATACCTATTGGACAAATTTCGCCAAGACCGGGAATCCGAATGGTAAAAATGTTCCGGTGTGGCCTCAATACGATAATCAGAAAGAAGAGATACTTGATATTGATTTAGATGGTAAACTCACGGGTAAGTCTGATCCGCGGAAAGCACGATTTAATGTGATTGAAAAAGCTTTCAAATCCAGAGAGCGAGTGCAAACACGAGGAGGGATTTAATTTCATTAAAACAAGTGTGATGTGTGGTTATTATTCCATTTGAAACAGGTTTGATTCAATTTCGTAATCCATTAACTTAGATCATTAAAATCTCCAGGCATGGCAACAATCAATTTGAAGATTAACGGCAAGAAGCAAACAGTAGATGTAGACCCTAACACACCCGTGTTGTGGGTATTACGCGACCATCTCGATTTGGTCGGTACCAAGTTCGGGTGCGGCATAGCGCAATGCGGTGCCTGCACAGTTCATCTGGATGGCAAAGCCACACGTTCTTGTGTGCTACCTGTATCCGCTGTAGGTGATCAGGAAATCACAACTATTGAAGGCCTTTCAGAGAATGGCGATCATCCTGTGCAAAAAGCGTGGCTTGAGCATGATGTGCCCCAGTGTGGGTACTGTCAGGCCGGGCAGCTTATGAGTGCTGCTGCTTTGCTTAACGAAAATCCCACACCAACTGACGAGCAGATTGAAACGGCCATGAATGGAAACATTTGCCGGTGTGGAACCTACTTGCGGATTAAAGCAGCCGTAAAAACAGCTTCTCAATTATCATCCTAAATTCTTTCGTTATGACAATTGTAAAATCTACTATAAGCAGAAGATCATTTTTAAAAGCATCGGTGTTGGCTGGTGGAGGTATGGTATTAAGCTTTAGCTGGCTGGCCGGTTGCAAACCTTCAGCAGAAGAAGCGCTGGTACTTCCCAAAGAATGGTTTGAATTGAACAACTACATTAAGATTGGAGAGAACGGGGTAGTAACCCTGATGTCGCCAAATCCGGAGTTCGGATCGAATGTAAAAACTTCTATGCCCATGATTGTTGCCGAAGAACTGGATGTAGATTGGAAGAATGTAATAGTTGAGCAAGCTGATTTCTTCCCTGAACGATTTGACCGCCAGTTTACCGGAGGCAGCCAGGGCATTCGGCAGGGATGGAAACCCTTGCGTACAGCCGGTGCAACAGCACGACAAATGTTGAAAGAAGCAGCCGCACAAACCTGGAAAATACCCGTTGATGAAATAACCACGGATAACGGAATCTTATATCATAAGCAATCCGGAAAGCAAGCTGGTTATGGAGAAATGGCAAATCTGGCCGGTACATTACCAGTACCTGAAAATGCCCCGCTGAAAGAAGTAAAAGATTTTAAGATTATCCGTACATCACGAAAAAATGTGGACGGTAAAAATATTGTTACAGGCAAACCCATGTTTGGCCTCGATTTCAAAAAGGAAGGCATGCTGATAGCAACGGTTGCCCATGCCCCTTTCGGGATGCGGGTAAAATCGGTAGACGATTCAGCAGCCAGGTCGATGCCCGGTATTAAAGATGTATTTGTTATAAAGACACTACTTGATGATTACGAGCGAAATGGATTTGATACAAATTCATTTAACGAACTGGTAGTTGTTGCCGGAAACACCTCGTGGGAAGTGTTGAATGCAAAGAAAGCTTTAAAGATTGAATGGGAAAATGCACCGGATACAATACACATCGTGCAGGGTTGGCAAGGCTCACAAAAAGTAACAGTTCCGGGCGGTCTTGAAAGCACGCAAGGTCACCAGTTGAGAATGGAAGAGATGTCAAAGAAGAAGGGAGATATATTGCGTAGAGATGGAGACCCAGAAGGTGCTTTCAAAAAAGCAGTAAAAGTGTTGGAGCGTACTTACAATGCGCCTTATCTGGCCCACAACTGCATGGAGCCCATTAACTGTTATGCCCATGTAACAAGCGAATCGGCAGAACTTTATGGCCCTATACAAGCACCCGAGTTTATAATGCGCACGTTGGTGGCTCGCTTAGGTCTTCCGAAAGAAAAAATTCAGATAAACCTGGCCCGCATGGGTGGTGGCTTTGGCCAACGCGCTTACGGACACCATATGGTGGAAGCCGCTGTGATTTCGCAAAAATTGAATACACCTGTTAAAATGTTTTACAGTCGCGAAGAAGATATGACCAATGGTATCTACCGGCCAACCTACACCGCCACCTATAAAGCAGGGTTAGATGAAAACAATAATGTGATTGCCTTTCATGTGAAGGGAGGCGGCATACCGGAACACTCCGTTCATGCCAACCGGTTTCCGGCCGGTGCAATTGATAATTACCTAGCCGAAGGATGGAGTTTAAATTCAAACATCAGCATTGGTGCATTTCGTGCACCCCGTTCTAACTTTATTGCTGGTGCCGAACAGTCGTTTTTAGATGAACTTGCCGAACTTGCTGGTAAAGATCCGATTGCATTTCGGTTAGAATTGCTTGATCGGGCTAAAAATAATCCGGTAGGAACTACCAACGATTATGATCCGGATCGCTATGCTGGTGTATTGAAATTAGTGCGCGAGAAATCAAAATGGACTGAAACCACCGGCAAGAACAGAGGGGTAGCTGCTTATTTTTGTCATAATACATATGTAGCCGAAGTTCTTGATCTGGAATTACAAGACAATAAACCAGTTGTAACCAATGTAGTTGCTGCGGTTGATTGTGGTATTGTAATTAATCCGGACGCTGCTTCAAACATGGGAGAAGGAGGTATTGTAGATGGAATCGGAAACGCATTTTATGGCGAGATGACCTTTAAAGATGGTGTTCCGGAAAAGAATAACTTTCATCAATACAGAATGATACGCCAAATGGAAGCACCAAGAGCTGTTGAAGTTCATTTCGTACAAAATGATTTTGACCCCACCGGGTTAGGCGAACCGTTGTTTCCACCAGTATTCGCGGTAGTGGCAAATGCACTGTACAAAGCAACCGGAAAACGTTTTTACAATCAACCCTTCGGCAAGGAACTGGAAAAGGAAATTCGACTGATGTAAGTCAGTTGAATTTTACTTTGCTGTCGAATAACAGATAGATAGCCAAAATATAAATTTAATTGTACGTATTATGTCTCTAAAAAGGATTCAGGTAATAACCCTGCTGGCATCGTTTGTTGTTTTACACGGATTCTCTCAAAACAATCCAGTGATTGATGCATTCCCGAAGGGCACTGTGCTTCATGGAAATCTGCCTTACAACCAGGATGACTTGCCCAAACACTTGTTGGATATTTATTTACCGCCAGACGTAAAAGCAAAAGTACCGTTAGTGGTTTTTATTCATGGTGGCGGCTGGTTGGTGAATGACAAATATGCTGATATAGGTTATATGAGAAATACTGTTGCCGAAATTATAAGCAGTGGTTTTGCTTTAGCTTCTATTGACTATCGGTTTGCTACTCAGGCAATCTTTCCGGCACAAATACAAGATTGTAACCGTGCAATCTCATTTCTGTACGATCACGCTGATCAATATGGTTTTGATAAAAATCGCTTCGCTGTTATGGGTTTTTCTGCTGGCGGACATTTAGCATCATTGGTTGGGTTGTCGAAGAACGATAACATCCATTCGTTCTTTATGCCTGGAACAACCAAATTATTCAGCTTCAAAGCGGTTGTCGATTTTTACGGCCCGGCTGAATTGATATTGTTTCCTGGCAACAACGATCCGAAATCACCCGAAAGTTTGCTGATCGGTGCCTCTCCCCTTTCCCGCCCCGACTTAGCAAAAGCGGCAAGCCCTGTAACGTATGTCGATAAAAACGATCCCCCTTTCCTGATTGTTCATGGCGAGAAAGATGACCTGGTTTCGCCCAAACAATCACAACTATTGAGTTCGTGGTTAACTGTTGCAGGCGTTCAGAACGAATTGATTATAGTAAAGGATGCGCCACACTATGGTGCCATGTTCGATGTGGATGATATCAGAAATAAAGTCGTGGGTTTTCTTAAGAAGCAATTGAAGTGATTCAAATTATTCCTCGTGAAAAATTGATTGAACCGTGGGCAAGAATCAAACATCAAAATCAATGCAACGAATCGCGGCTGTTTTTTTGGAACTGCTCGAACAACAGTTTCCAATCGATGAGCCACATCCTATTCGCATGCGCTATCCATCTCAGTTCGCGAACCACCTGAACATCCATGTCAACCATTTGAACAGAGCAATTAAAACAACCCTTACTAAAACTACCACGCAAGTTATTTCTGAACGTATCCTTCAGGAAGCTAAACACCTTCTGCTTAATACTACCTGGAGTGTGGCGGAGATCTCAAGTGCTTTGGGGTTCTCAGAACCCACCCATTTCAATAACTTCTTCAGAAAGTATACACATCTTAATCCAACAAAATTCCGTGCTGCTTGAAATAATTGGATGATGAAATAAGCAGCATGAATTGGTGAGACAGGCTGAAATGTCGAGTAATAGGAAGGACGTGTCGATTGAGCAAACAGATGTTTGAATTTCGTAAGCAGATGAAAAATTTTAGAATTACATTTAATAATAAAATTATTGTCTTATAAACAAAATCAATATTATGGCAGTCATTAACCTGAACGTAAACGGTAAAAAACAAGCAGTAGATGTAGATCCGGCCACACCGTTGTTGTGGGTATTGCGCGAGCATCTCAGACTGGTAGGAACCAAGTATGGTTGTGGTATTGGACAATGTGGTGCCTGCACAATCCATGTAAATGGAACAGCAGTTCGTTCTTGCTCGCTGCCTGTTTCAGCAGCTCAAAACAGGGAGATTACCACCATTGAAGGACTTTCTGAAAGCGGGGAGCACCCCGTACAAAAGGCATGGCTAGAACACGATGTGGCACAGTGTGGTTATTGCCAAACAGGTCAGATCATGTCGGCCGCAGCCTTATTAAGGACAAATTCAAATCCAACCGATGCGCAAATTGATACGGCTATGTCGGGTAACATTTGCAGATGTGGAACTTATTTACGCATTAGAGATGCCATTAAAACAGCAGCCAAACAGAAATAGATTGTTCAAACTACCATTACTTATAATTAAAAGGAATTGAAAATGGAAAAGACAAAAACAACACAAAGCAGAAGATCATTTTTAAAGTCATCTATGCTGGCCAGCGGTGGCCTGATGATCAGCTTTAGTGGTCTGGCAAAATACACGCTTGATAGTGAGGTAAGTGAACTGTTACCTGCTGAACAATGGAATGAATTAACCGGCTATATTAAAATTACTCCTGATAATCTCATCAAGATTCTTAATCCTAATCCGGAGTTTGGACAAAATGTGATGACCTCACTGCCAATGATTGCCGCGGAAGAATTAGATGTGGATTGGCAAAAGGTAATAGTAGAAATGGCACCCCACGATAGCGTAAAACTTGGGCCGCAATTTACAGGGGGAAGCAATTCAGTGAGGATGTATTGGAGACCCCTTCGGGAGGCAGGTGCAGCAGCGCGACAGATGTTGCGCGAGGCCGCAGCGCAAACCTGGGGTGTACCAGTGGAAGAAGTGACAACCAAAGCCGGAATGCTTCATCATGTTAAGAGTGGCAAATCAGGAACCTATGGTGATTTTGCCTCAAAGGCAGCCGCCATTCCCGTACCAACAGGAGTTGCATTAAAAGATGTAAAGAGTTTCAACGTGGTGCGAACCTCCAGAAAAAATGTGGAAGGATTGAAAATCGTAACTGGCAAACCTCTTTTTTCCCAAGACTATACCCCCGATGGAACCCTGATAGCCATGATTGAACATCCACCGGCATTCGGAAAAAAACTTAAATCGTTTGACGCGACTGAAACCCTGAAGATGCCCGGCATCAAAGATGTGTTTACAATAAAATTGTATCCGGATGGTTTTGAACAGGCTGGGTTCGATACCCGGACATTTAATGATTTGGTAGTGGTGGTTGGTAAAACCACATGGGAGGTGATGAACGCCCGTAAAAAACTTAAAGTTGTTTGGGAGCAGATCAGCGAAACGAAAGAAGTTATTGCGGGCTTTCGTGGTAAGACTGAAGTGGTTATTCCTGCGGAGTTGGAGACGAGTAGTACACAATATCAAAAGATGGCCGAGTATGCAAGCAAGCCCTCGCAGCAATTACGAAAAGATGGCGACCCTGAAACTGCGTTCAAAAATGCAGCCCAGATTTTAGAACGCACGTACAATGCACCCTTTCTGGCCCACAACTGTATGGAGCCTATGAATTTCTTTGCTCATGTTACCGATGAGAAAGCATTGTTAGTAGGACCGCTGCAGGCACCGGGCTGGTCTGAGCCAACGCTATCAAAACTATTGAATCTTCCTGCCGATAAAATAGAAATTCAAATGACCAGAATGGGCGGAGGTTTTGGGCTCAGGGCATATGGACATTACATGTACGAAGCAGCCACTATCTCCAAAAAAGTAAAAGCTCCCATCAAACTGGTGTATAGTCGCGAAGATGATATGACGTACGGCATTTATCGCCCCATGTACACCGCTACGTATCGCGCTGCATTGGATGCCAATAAAAATCTAATTGCGTTTCATGTGAAAGGGGGCGGCATTCCAGAAAGCCCTATTCATGCTAACCGATTCCCCGCGGGCGCGGTTGATAACTACCTGGCAGAAAGTTGGGCAATACCATCCAATATAACCATAGGAGCATTCCGGGCACCGCGATCAAACTTCAATGCTGCGGCTGAACAATCTTTCTTAGATGAATTGGCAGAACTCATGGGCAAAGACCCGATCGATTTCAGACTCGAACTTTTAAAACGAGCAAAAGAAAATCCGGTGGGTAAAAATAATGACTATGATGCCGACCGATATGCAGGCGTATTAAAATTAGTGAAAGAAAAATCGGGCTGGAATAATCCGGAAAATAAAAAGTACAGCCGTGGAGTTGCTGCTTACTTCTGTCACGCTTCGTATGCCGCGCATGTGGTAGACATGGTAAATAAGGATGGTCAGCCGTATGTTGAGCAGGTGTTCAGTGCGATGGATTGTGGAGTGGTGATTAATCCCGATGCCGCAGCAAACATGGTGCAAGGTGCTATTGTGGATGGAATCGGAAATGCTTTCTATGGTGCGTTAACGCATAAAGAAGGAACTCCTGAACAAAATAATTTCAATCGCTACAGAATTATCCGTCTCAGAGAAGCACCTAAAAAAATTGAGGTTCACTTTGTAGAAAACGATATTGATCCAACGGGCCTGGGCGAACCACCCTTTCCGCCAGTTTTTGGAGCTGTGGCAAATGCGTTATATAAAAACACAGGCAAGAGATTCTACAACCAACCTTTTATAAATGATTTGAATGAAAAAAACGATAGGACTTAGCACTATGAAATTGCAATTATTTTTTATTCTATTTCTATTCACCCTTGTTCTTTGCTCTTTCTATCAGGTGTTTGATTTGAAAGCAAGCATGGAACGAGGGAAGACAATATATGAAGCCCAGTGTATGTCCTGCCATATGGCAGAGGGTGAAGGTCTTGAGGGCATTTTTCCACCACTTGCTAAGACAGATTACCTCAATGATAAGAACAGACTTATCAAAGTTACTGTATTAGGTGTGCGTGGCCCAATGAAAATAAATGGTGTTGATTATAATGGCGAAATGACGAGCTTCGATTTAAATAATGAGCAAGTATCTGATGTCTTGAACTACATCCGAAACTCCTGGGGTAATAAGGGCGTACCCATTCTACCCGCAGAAATTCAACCAGCACTGAAAGCATCTACGAAAGATTATCGGCCGTACTAATTGGCCGGCTTGTGCGAGAAAGAATTGATAGTAAAGGATGCGCCACACTATGGTGCCATGTTCGATGTAGATGATATCAGAAATAAAGTCATTGGCTTTCTTAAGAAGCAACTGGAGTAATCAAAAATATTTCAAACGAATTACGCACTTAAAACTCTGACTTTGTCTGGACTTAGTCACTCATTCTCATTATTGGTCTTCGCTCCTTCCCAACCTATAATGGCCGTTTTACGGATATTACCCCACATATACCCACCAAAATTTCCGGTAGCTTGTATAACCCTGTGGCACGGAATAAGAAATGCTACCGGATTACTGCCAATGGCGGTGCCCACTGCACGCGAAGAATTTGGGTTGCCAATTTGTTTGGCAATACTACTGTATGTAGAAAGTTGCCCCATGGGAATTTTCAACAATGCTTCCCAAACTTTTAATTGAAAATCTGTGGCCTTCAGGTGTAATTTTATTTCGGGTAATTTGCTCCAGTCATTCTGAAAAATGAATAAAGCATTCTGCTGCCATAAATCCAATTTTCGTTGAAATGTTGCTTCTGAAAATCTCGCTTTCAGATTATTCAGTGCTTTTTCTTCATCATCCTCAAAAGCCATATAGCAAATGCCCTTCAATGTAGAGGCTACAATCAGGTTACCAAAAGGGCTTTCGGCAAAGCTATACTTGATCTGCAGTGTTGCACCACCATTTCTATATTCAGCGGGTGTCATCCCTTCAATGTTTATAAACAAATCGTGCAACCGGCTTGTACCCGAAAGTCCTGTTTCAAAAGCAGTTTCAGAAAGTGTAGCTCGTTTGTCGGTTAATATCTTTTTCGCGTGTTCAACACTGATGTATTGCAAAAATTTTTTCGGACTTGTACCTACCCATTCTGTAAACAATCGCTGGAAATGAAACGGGCTTAAATGCACGTGCTCTGCAACCTCATCAAGGCTGGGCTGCTTTTTAAAGTTCTTTTTGATGTATTCAATAGCTTCTGCAATTCGGTTGTAATTTGTAGACTGTCCGTTCATCATCTGAGAATATTCTCTACAAATATCTAACCTCTGCACCTTTTACAAAATCTGAAACTTGCTAACATTCAATCGCTACCGTTTAAAAAAATCTACCCGAAAGAACTAAACCGAAATGATGGGTTGCTTTACCTCATGTTTTACGCTTCTTGTTTATTAGTGCTATTACCTTGCCTATGCTCAAACCCTGTATCACAATAGAGAATACAACAATATAATAGGTTACAGCTAAAAACAGATTTTGATTAAGATGCGGATCTATAGTTAAAGCCAGTGCCACAGAAACCCCACCGCGTAATCCACCCCACACAAGCACAGCCATTGTTTTACCATCAAAGCGGCCCAGGTTTGGAATAATCCACATTGGCATCCAGATAGATAAATACCGGCTTAGCAGCACAATTACAATTCCCAAACTTCCGATTATCCAATACTGCTGAATATTGGTAATCAGCAGCAACTCCAGGCCAATGATCAGAAACAGGATGGCATTTAGAATTTCATCAATCATCTCCCAGAATTTATCCAGGTAATCTTTATCTGTTGCAGACATGGCAGTACGCTTGCCATAATTCCCAATCACCAATCCTGCAGCGGCCATGGCCAGCGGCCCTGAAATATGCAAAAGTTGCGTTACCAGATAACCGCCCATTACAATAGCCACAGTAATAATAACTGTTACCTGATATTCGTCAATGCGTTTTATTGCCTGCGAGCCTGCATACCCCAACAACATCCCTACCACTACTCCTCCAATAGCTTCCTGTACAAAAAGACCGGCCACGTTCTTAAATGTAATATCAACCTCACTTCCTTGTGCCAGCTGTAATAGAATGGCGAACAACATAACCGCTACGCCATCATTAAACAGCGATTCACCGGCAATTTTTGTTTCAATGGGTTTGCTAATGCCTGCACGCTTTAAGATTGCAATTACAGCTAATGGATCGGTTGGCGAAATGAGAGCACCAAACACAAAACATTGAATCAAGGGTACGTTAATATCCAGATAAAGTAACACGCCATACATCATGGAGCCTACTAAAAAAGTAGAAAGGATAACCCCTACAGTAGAAAGAATTAGAATAGGCATGCGTTGCTTATGCAACTCCTGCAAACTTACGTGTATAGCCCCGGCAAATAACAGGAAATTGAGCATGGCGCCCATCAACACACCCGGAAAATCGATCTGAGCAACAAGGCCTGAAAAATATTGTGAAAAAGCCGGTACGGTATGGTTTAACCCAACCAGACTAATGGAAGTAAGAATTGCCAATAGCATTATTCCTATTGCCGGAGGCAACTTCAGAAAACGACTGTTGATAAAGGAAAACAGAGCTGAGAGTACGATGAGTACCGAAAAAGTAAAATATAAATCCATACCGGGTTGCTACGAACTTCCAAGATACAAAAATCAGATATGGAGCATAATTTTCCTTTTATGAATTAATACTGTGGGTTCCATGTTTCTGATTTATACGATTTTTCAGAACAACTTCTCCATCTCATTTACATTTACACCTGCTTTTCTATGTAAAGATTTTCGCCTTCGGTACATAATTATCCTCTGCATAAATCTGGAAAAAGGTTTAGATTTATGTCTGAAAATCAAAAGCAGACTATGAAAAACAAGGTTGAAGACGTTCCGCTAAAGAGTTTGGATGAGTGGGAAGATGATCTTTTGCGCAGGTACCCCAATCCTGATACTATTGCTACTTCAAAATCTACCGAAGAATACCGCAACTATGAAGAACCCCAACGCGACAGTGTGCGCGAGTTTTATCGTCTTAACCACACCTATCAGACGTACGACTTTGTGATGCAAAAAGAGGCCGAGTTCCTTTCGTTCAACAAAAAGGAAATGCCGGTATGGAATGCCTTTGATTTTCTAAATCAACTGGTAGATGACTCCGATCCGGATACCGACCTTGATCAATTTCAGCATTTGCTCCAAACATCTGAAGCCATACGCAAAGATGGTCACCCCGACTGGATGGTAATGGTGGGCCTGTTACACGATATGGGCAAAGTACTTTGTCTTTTCGGAGAACCTCAATGGGCTGTGGTTGGCGATACCTTCCCGGTTGGCTGTGCGTATTCAGATAAAATTGTTTATCCGGAATTTTTTGTTAACAACCCGGATTTTAATAACCCAAAATACAATACAAAATACGGTGTGTATTCGCCCAACTGTGGACTGCGCAATGTACACATGTCGTGGGGGCATGATGAATATGTTTATAACATGGTAAAAGACCAGCTTCCGGAGCAAGGTCTGTACATGCTTCGTTACCACTCCTTCTACGCCCAGCATCGCGAAAACGCATATGGTCATTTGATGGATAGCCATGACCACGAAATGTTTAAATGGGTAAAGCTGTTTAATCCATACGATCTCTACTCTAAAAACCCAACACCGCCCAACTGGACAGAGCTTAAGCCTTATTACGAAGACCTGGTGGCAAAATACCTTCCGCCAACGTTAAAGTTTTAAACTCCTAACACACTATTCACTTAACCCTTAGTCGGCCAAAATGAATACCCTTCACACAGCCGATTACTTTGTTTTCTTTGGATACTTCGTTGTCGTTTTTCTATACGGCTATTATATCTATTATAAGAAACGTTCTAAATCAATAAGTGCGCGCGAATTTTTTCTGGCAGAAGGTTCTTTAACCTGGTGGGCCATTGGCGCCTCGTTAATCGCTTCCAACATTTCTGCCGAGCACTTCATCGGTATGTCGGGCTCTGGCTTTGCTATTGGTCTTGCCATTTCCACCTACGAGTGGATGGCCGCAGCCACCCTTATAATCGTAGCTGTATTTTTTATTCCATTATACCTGAAGAATAAAATTTATACAATGCCACAGTTTTTGGCCGAGCGCTACAACGACAAGGTAAGCACTGTAATGGCTATCTTCTGGTTGCTCGTTTATGTGTTTGTCAATCTTACTTCCATCATTTACCTGGGCGCTATCGCCATCAATTCCATTTCCAATTTATCTTTTGAACTGTGCATTTTCGGGTTATGTGTATTTGCTATTGTAGTAACCCTGGGCGGTATGAAGGTTATTGGCTACACCGATGTAATTCAGGTGGCCGTGCTGGTAGTGGGCGGGTTGCTTACTTCTTATCTCGCGTTAACGTTACTCTCCGAAAAATTTGGTTTTGGCAGCAATGCCTGGAAAGGTCTTGTCTTATTAAAAGAAAATGCAGAAAGTCATTTTCACATGATACTCGATAAAGATCATACCTATTATAAAGACCTGCCCGGGCTTTCGGTGCTGATTGGGGGTATGTGGATCAATAACCTGAATTATTTTGCCTGCAATCAATACATTACACAACGCGCCTTGGGTGCTGATTTAAAAACTGCCCGACAGGGGTTATTGTTTGCAGCATTTTTAAAACTTATGATTCCGTTAATTGCTGTGCTGCCGGGTATTGCCATGTATGTGCTGCATCAGCAAGGCATGTTTCAGGCCGAGATGGTGGACGAACTGGGTGTGTTGAAACCAGACCATGCATACCCCACACTTATGAACTTGTTGCCAGCAGGTTTGAAAGGTGTTGCCTTTGCCGCGCTTACGGCTGCTGTAGTAGCATCATTGGCCGGCAAAGCGAATAGCATTTCCACCATTTTTTCTCTGGATCTCTACCAGAAATATTTTGATAAAAGTGCCGATGAAAAAAAACTGGTGCTCGTTGGCCGATGGACTGTAATTATTTCCATTGCTATTGCCGGATTAGTAGCGCCCGCATTAAAAACATTGGATCAGGCCTATCAATTTATTCAGGAATATGTTGGGTTTATTTCGCCTGGTGTACTGGCCATTTTCTTGATGGGGTTCTTCTGGAAACGAACTACGGCAGCGGCCGCCATGACGGGCGCGTTATTAACTATTCCCGTTTCGGCTATTCTTAAATTTCTTCCGGCATGGACCAACGGTTGGTTTCCCGATTATCCTTTTCTCGACCGTATGTCTATTACATTTGTACTCATCATCATTATTATGATAATAATGAGTTTGATAAAACCCGAAACGAAGCCGAGGAAACTGATGGAAGTAGATGTTAAACTCTTCCGGGTAAACCCGGGGTTTATTTTCGGATCTCTTATTATCATTGGAATTCTGATTGCTCTATACACGGTATTCTGGTAGATTTATAATCACCAGGTTTCAAAAGCAAACTGCTTTATTGGTATTAGTTGTATGATAATTAAAATCAGTTACACCAATTTCACCGAAGCAGAGTTAACACAAAACCGTAACCCGGTGGGAGGCGGACCATCGGGAAACACATGACCTAAATGACCATCGCAAATGTTACATTCTACTTCCACGCGTGTCATGCCATAGCTTGTATCCTTTGTGTATTTGATTACGTTGGCTTCTACGGGAACTGTAAAACTCGGCCAGCCTGTACCCGACTCAAACTTGGTACGCGAATCGAACAGTGGCGTACCGCAACAACGGCAAGCATACAAGCCTGGTTCGTGGGCCTCGCAATACTCGCCCGTAAAGGCGCGTTCGGTACCTTTCTTGCGGGTAATATAAAATTCTTCTTCGGTTAACAAGGCACGCCACTCCGCATCGGTTTTTTCTACCCTGCGGGGTGGCGTTACATTTCCTTTGCTGGCATAGTGCAGCACATCAGCCCATTTCATAGTGGTGGTTTACCTAAATAAACCACATTTCCAGAAATTAGTTCGAAATAACTTCGGTACTATGTTTAATTCGGTTGCGTTTTCCAAATCCACCAAATTTAAGTGTAATATTATACGACCAGTTGCTCAGGTCGTTATCGGAAAGTCCGCGCCCCTCGCTGCCATATGTATTGCGATACGAAATACCAGGGCTTAGGCGTAACCACCGAAACAAGTTCATCTCAAGTTGCGCCCCTGGCTCCAGTACATAAAACCAGTTTTCATCGTGTGTAGTCGTGTATGTATCAAAATCATCCCAATCGCCCCACTCAGGTCGGTTATACTGAGCCGTAAAACCCACGCCACTAAAAAGATTAACCACCAAATGAATAGAGCGGTTTGATTTGATTACACGTTCCAGCATCAAACCACCCTGGCCGTATTGGTATGTCATGGGGATTAAGGGGTTTACACTATGTTGCTGAGGTACACGAATATCGTTTGTAGAGGCGGCAAAACCCATCCCAACCATCCACCTGCGGTTGATAAATACACCTCCGTAAACCTCGCTCAGGTTAGCATAGGTACCGTTAATGGTAGTGAATTTGTTGGAGAGGGCACCATAGCCGCTGGTTGAGTTTCCTTTGCCAAAAAGGGTTTGAATTTCCTGAGCATTTGCCAGGCTAGCGGTAAAAATTAAAATGACAACGATAAGACGGATTTTCATACTTTCTTGATTTATACCGGTATGACAATCCCGAAAGGGTTTACCCCCATTGCTCAAGAAAAAAATAGTAATGATTACGGTAAAAAGCTAAAACCGGGCAAATCAATCATTCTCCTGCAAGTAAGTTGTGGCTACCTGAATACGCCCGGCTACATGTTGCTTTAGGGTAATTTGAGCCTGTATAAACGCATTGTGGTTAAGAAGTTGTGAGTATTTCCCGGTTTCAGCTTCCAAAGGGCCAATTATATAAGGAGAAATCAGATTATAATAATCGTCCAACATGGTATTGATGCGTGATGTTGTAAATACATCTGTTACAAATTGCTGCATGTGTTCCTGGTATCGTTGGGCATACACGGGGTCGTCCATCAGGAAGCGAATTAGCGGCCAATCATGAGTAACGGTTTCCAACCCTATTGTAAGACCAGAGATACCGGGGGGCGATAGCGCTTCGTTATTATCCCACGGAATCCACGTTAGTTTGTGCACGGGGTGGTTATACAAATAATAGTTATGAGCCATGCGGCCATACGTATCCCAATTCTCCATGGTGGAGTTTATGGCTAACCATTTTATAAAATGATCAACATGAAAGACTGCCTCTAAATCGGCACGCCATTGTGCAGGGTTTTGTGTTCGCAAATTGCTGTTAAGGGTATTAATCAGACTCACCACATCATCATAATTTGATTCTACCTTGTTGTTCTTCTTCTCAAACTCATCAATTACAAAATCAGAGAACGTACTTTCTGGTTTATACACGTTGCCGGTATCGTGGCCAAATTGGTTTTTAATCATGGTATCGTCCACTACTTCTACCATAGTGTACACCCCACAATACATTAATCCATCGCCAAAATTGATATACACTTTATAAAAAGCAGTTTGCGCACTCGGTATTCCAGCCATTCTAAAAATGTCTGCTCCTGCTTTTTCACGCAAAAGTGATTGATCCTTCGCTCCGGGCGACAAAGACAATTCTTTAAACCCATATAATCGTTGATTCTTTATTTGAGGATAGACGTCCTCAAACCGGTCGAAGTTTAACCGGAACGGAAGTTTATAAATTCCTTGCCGCCAACTGGTACCCAGCGTAGAATTACCCTTCAGGCGAAAGCCAACCTTGTACCACTCTTTGCCATTAAACTTTACCGAAACCGGAACATATTCAGGTTCGGATACAGGCATGCCACCAGGTGGCGAAACAATGGAACCAAAGTTATAACCAAACAAATTTTTCATGTTGGTTCTAATAATCTGCCAATTGGTTTCGCCTAATACAATCTCGAGGGTATTTACCTGATTTTGCGGAAAAATAGTTTCGTAATCGGGGTCAACATTATTTCCATGGGTAAGGTCTGTCCAATCGGTAAGAATAAGATCGGGTTCAACCGGTTGGGTGTGCTGGAGATTTTCGCACGAAGATGTCAGTGCAATAATTAGTAGCCCGCTATATGATAACCGTAGAATCTTCACTTGTAACAAAGATAACAATTGGTCCATTGTCTTGTTATCAGCTTTTGTGGGGCTTCGGGTATTCCCGTTTACCACCCCTCACTCTTTTAATATTATCTCTACCCGTCTGTTTTTTCTTCGGCCTTCTTCAAATGTATTATCGGCAATTGGCTCATTGCTGCCTTTACCCTCAAAACTTATCCGGCCAATGGCAATACCTTTATCCATCAGGTAAAGGCCAACCGATTCTGCCCGGCTTGTAGACAAGCGTTGGTTGTATGCTTCGCGGCCTGTATTATCGGTATGCCCAATGATGTGAATCAAAATTCTTTCATTATCCATTAAAAGATTTACCAGCGTATCTAACTGCCGGGTTACTTCTTTATTAATGTTAGGGCTATTTATATCAAATAATACATCGCTTAGTATAAACTTACGTTCAACAGGTATTGGCGGAGTTATTTTTTTTCTGATGTCTGCGGTATCGGGTTTAGGTGCCGGTGGTTCTGTGGTGTGCACTTCGGCATGAATTGTATCCCGTTTTATATTTTTAATCTGTGGATGTTTCTTGTAGTCGTTGAATCTCCGTGCTTCTTGTCCGCGTCTCCAACCGGCAGCCCGTCTGCAACCTTCATTGAAACAGAGTACCTTCTTGAAAATATTATGTTTGGGTGCATGTGTGGTTTGGAGAATTAGTTTGTTGGATGCCGATAGGTGCGTAATAGCTTTAGGCAGACGAACTTCAAGATTGTCTTGCGCTGAAACGCTGGTGAACGTTAAACCAAAGCTCAGAATTACAATAATTAAAAATTTAATCAAGTGCACAGGTGTTTATAAAAAACGACTTAATACCGTAGTCCAGATGACATAACCTTTCTCGGTCATATGCAAGTTATCATCCATTAATAAATCCGGCAACATAATTCCATTTGCATCTACCATCGGTGTCCATACATCAGCAAAGTAAACCCCTTTACGCGATTTGGTCCATTCTTTCAATTTCGAATTAAATGCCAGATACTTGTCCTTCAAATGCCAACGGGCTTCACTTGGCTTGGCAGCAATAAAAATAATTTTTGTTTTTGGTAACTCTTTCCGGATGGCAATTAATAACGAATCGGCTGTAGCCAGAATCTGGTCTGGTGTTTTACCGGCATTGAGATCATTGTCGCCTTCGTAAATAAAAATCTGTTTGGGTTTATAATTTAAGATTAATGCCCGTCTGTAATAATACAGGTCTTGCATTTCTGAACCTCCAAAACCGCGGTTAAGTACATTGTGCTTAGGGAAACTTTGGGCAAGATTTGGCCATAACCGAATGCTGGAACTACCCGTAAACAAGATTAATTCTTTCCGGTTTACGGATGCATCGGTTGCTGTTAAAGTCTGCACCTCTTTTTCGAACCGCAGCGGATCTTGTGCCTGAACTGCAAGCCAGGTAAGAAGTACAATAATCGCTACACTAAATCGGGCTTTTACTTCCATACTTTATTAATTTGTTGTTGTAAATATACTCTTGCCGGTTCAGCCTGTGCCGGCAGATTATTCCAGCGGCATTCAATTACCACTTTACCTGAGTAGTTTGCTTTTTTAAGGGCTTTAAAGTATTCTAAAAAATCTTCTCCGTGTACACCTGGGGGTGTACGTTCATCGCGTTCAGCAATATCGCAATGCACCAGATAGCCATTAGTTTGTAACAATACTGATGCTGACTCTTGTTCTTTTAACATGTGATAAATATCCGCACATAGCTTGAAGTTGTTTCGGTTTACTTCTTTCACCACATGCAGCGCTTCAGCAACTGTTGTAATCAGATTAGCTTCGGCTGAGTTTAGATTCTCTAAAGCTAATGTTACCCCGTACTTTGCCGCCTGATCGGAAATTTTGCGGGCTATTAAAATAAATTGTCCAGTAGCCTCCGTTTTAGAAAAACCTTCTGGTACTCTTCGGGCTCCACCACTTCCCCACACTATTAATTTTATTCCGGCTTGGTGGCATCGCTCAAACACTTTTTGCGTGTAGGCCAGTATGGCTGCCTCATTTACAGATGGCCCAACCAGCTTAAGATTACCGGGTAAAAAAATATTAAGGGCATAGACAGGAACTTTCAAATTCCTGAGTTGCTTAAGATGGCTTTCAAATTCCTGATCGGATACTGTTAACGGTGATACAATATCCGGAACTGCTTCAACTATAAAGGTGTACCCTGCACCCTTTAAAATACTATCCTGTTTAACAGATGCCACTATGCCTACCTCTGGTTGTGCCTGTAACAGATGAATAGAAAAAACAAACCAGAGTGTAACCCTCATAAATCTATTAATCAGATCCATTTCAGATTGTGCACGGTACGTTCATGATCGACATTTCCCGTATGCGCTGTTTCTTTGGGTTCGAATAACAACACCCAAACTTCTTCACCGTTGGTTCTGGGGTTATGCTCCACGCCTTTGGGCACAACAATCATTTCACCTTCGTGGATAGTTTCCGTACGATCGCGAAAATCCATATACAATGTACCCTTGAACACCATAAATAATTCATCTTCATTTTCGTGACTGTGCCAAACAAATTCATCTTTGACCTTAGCCAGTTTTACATATTGACCATTCAGTTCGCTGATGATTTTGGGAGTCCAGGTTTCTGAAAAAAGTGAGAATTTATTGAGAATGTTGATGCTGGCCATCGCTAGTATATTAAGTTCCGAAAGTATTCATAAAAGAGAAATGTTCCTATCGCCCTTTTTTTCGTATGGTTAAGTATTATAATAACATTCCTACGGCAGCAATCAGTGTCATGCCAATAATAAACCATCGGTACATCGTATCGTTTAATTGCTTCACAATAAAAATACCGATCCATGCGCCAACCAGAATTACAGGCAGGGTGAGTAAATCCAGCCACACCGTATTCCAGGTAATGGTGTGCCAGGCAAATACATGAAACGGTACTTTAAACCAGTTCACCACTAAAAAAAACCAGGCCGTTGTTCCAATAAATTCATTTTTTGGCAACCGTACCGCGAGTAAGTAAACGCTCATAACCGAACCCGCCAGATTACCAACCATAGAAGTAAACCCTCCGGCTATACCCGTGCCTATGGCAAACCCCTTATGCCTGGGAATGTTGTTTGGATTAGTTCGTTCCAGTAAAATCATTATAGCCAGGCTAATTAAAATAGTTATAGCCATTACCCATTTAAATAGTTGGTCGTTGATGTAGTTGCCGGTAACCGTTCCTGCCAACACGCCCAGTGCAGCCCATGGAAATAAAACTTTTAAATGCTGCCACGAAGCATGCCTGTGATAATACCACACGCCAAATACATCGGCTATTACCAGCATGGGCAACAATACTCCGCTGGAGAGCTGGCCGCCAAATACCATAGCGAGCAACGGCACGGATAACATACCCGCACCATGCACTCCGGTTTTAGACATACCGGTAAGCAGGGCCACACAAAGTATGATTATAATTTCGGTGTTACTTAGCGTAAAGGAGAAGAGATGCATTGTTGTTACCGGTTGCCACCAACCCGTGCAATTAAATGGCGCCCTAAATTATTAGTTTCAAAGCCAAAAACGGGTAACTATCTGCTATTTCTGAATTTTCTTCAATCCGGCCTCAATCTCGGCTTTAGATAACCATTGCCCACGCATCATTACACCAGAAATTTTCTTAGTGTTGGTAACATCGGTAAGCGGGTTGCCGTCAATTAAAATCAAATCGGCTACATTACCGGCATTGATTGTGCCTCCGTCATTCATGTTAAGATAAGCAGCCACGTTTACTGTTCCGGTACGCAACGCCTGATATGGGGTAAGTCCGGCATCTACCAGGTATTTTAACTCATTGTGGGTTGAAAAACCAGGGACATTAAAAATCTGTGGTGCATCGCACCCTAACAACAGGCCCACTCCATTTTTCTGACACTCCAGAATAAGTTTACGTCTTAGTTTAATAAAGTTTTTGATTTTAGCAGCATTGTATTGTGGGTTAGCCATCAGATTTTTTTTGCTTTCGATCCACTGATTAACTGTTTGCTTGCTCATGTATTTGCTATCCGGATCATTGAGAAAAACATCACCGGTATAATCCGGATCAAACCATCTATCGGCTAATGATTGCGTAGGCACCACCCAAATGTCTTTTGCTTTCAATTGTTCCATCAATTTAGGAATACCACTTTCATCGGCTTGCTCAGCGGCAAACATGCCAAACAAACCCGCTTGTTGCTCCGTCATGGTTTCGATGCCCGGAACCAATGCTTCCACAAAACCATCCAGGTGATCGATAGAAGAATAGCCGGCATCAATCGCGCGCCACACTCCTACTCCAAATGATACATGCCCGGCAAAAGGAATTTTCATTTCATTGGCAGTAGTGCTGATGGCCGAAAAGGTTTCTTTGGTAAGCCCGGGATGCAACTTTAGAAAATCATAACCAGCTGCCTTTTGCTCGCGTACCATTTCAGCTCCGCGTTCGGCAGTTTTTACACTTAACCCATTAAACGATGGACCGGTGGTATAAAAGCGTGGTCCAAACACTTCTCCTGAATTAATTTTTGAACGCAACGAAATATGGCTGGCGTGCCCTAACATACCACGAATAGTAGTAATGCCATTGGCCGCAAACAAAAAGAGAACTTCTTTATGCGCTTCAAGATTATCGTTGGGCGGCACGTGGGCATGCATTTCGGCAAGGCCGGGTATCAGGTATTTGCCTTTGGCATCAATTAACAAAGCAGTATTGCTATACTTCAGGTTTTTACCAATAGCTGCTATCTTGCCATTTTTAATTACTACCGTTTGATTTTGCAAAACCTGCTCTGTATCCATCGGTACAACATTTACGGATGCAAATACAATTTCGCGCTGGTGCGAGTCAATTAGTTGCTGGCTATAGCTTCCCGTAGAACATAGTAGTAGAAATACAAACAGGTGCTTCATACAAGTGAATTTTAACTAAAGCTAAAGATTTAAGCTAATAAAAAGAACCGCCTACCAGAAAGTGCCGCCCGGTAGTTAAAAATCAGTTTATCGCTTAAACCATGTTACAGCATCTTCCATTGCCTTATCTACGGAAGTAAAAACAATCCCTAATTCTTTTTTTGCTTTTGTATTGTCGTAATAGTTATGCACACACAACGCCTTCATATTGGCTAGTGTAAGGGATGTACGAACACCAGCCCATTGCAAGCCACTACCCAAAACCCCAACCATAAACAACAGCCACCCCGGAACAGGTACCAGCCAGGCTTGTTGGTTTGATATTCTACACAGGCGTTTGTAGAAATTACGATACGAAGTATTCTCGTTCGCCAATAAATAATGTTCATTGCGTTTGCCCAGCAGCAATGCCCTTATTATGCCTTGTGCCACATCAACTACCGGAGCAAAATTTTTTCCTCCGGGTGGGTAAAAAATAATTCTTTTCCCCAAGACCATTCTCACAATTTGACCCGAGCTATTGCCTGCATCATAAGCCCCCAGCATAAATGTAGGGTGAACTGTAACCACATCCAGTTGTGAAGCATGCTTTTCCAAACTTTGTTCCGCGGTTTGTTTACTTCTGGCATATCCCATACGGGTAAAGGGTGCGCGCATGGCATGAACTTCTGTACCCGGGTATTGCATTGAACCAAACCCTATGGTGTTGGCTGTGCTAACATAAACCATCCGTTGTACATGCGCCTGTGCAGCAACTTCTGCTAACGTAACTGTTGCCTCAACATTTACACGATAGTATTGCTGATACCGGGGTTCGTTGGTACACGTTAATGCCGCAGCATGAATAATGTGCGTGCAACCCGCTACTGCACATTTAACCATTCTTGCATCGGTAAGGTCGCCCGTTATAACCTCTGTACCTGAATGAGGATTTAATAGATATTTGTTTCTGGTTCGCACCATAGCACGTACCGGTATACCTTGTTGTTGTAAAGCCAGTACAACATGTGTACCCAGCAATCCGCTTGCTCCGGTAACCAAAACTTTCATCTTGTACAACGCTCCATTTTTATTTCCCGCTCAATGGCTTTGGTAAGGAGAGGCAAACGCACCCAGATGGGCAGTACTTTCATCAACAACCAACTAATGCCATTGCCCCATCCCAGCATAATCATGGTATCGCGTTTAAACAGTTGCCGGATGGATATTGCCGCAACCTTTTCGGGTGATAACAAACCTAACCGGCCAAACAAACCTTGTCTGTTTATACGAGTTGTTGCATCGTGGTTGGTTTTCATGGGGCCCGGATTTACTACACTCACAAATACATTGGTGTCTCTCAGTTCCTGATACAATCCCCTTGTAAAGTGATGTATGAAAGCCTTAGATGCCGGGTAAACCGTTTTAAAACCCATCGGGCTAAACGCGGCCATGCTCGCCACATTTAAAATATAGGCACGTGGCTGACGCATAAGATTGTGTACTAAAGCCCGTGTAATTAATGAAGTGGACATTACATTCAATTGAATAATGCGATTAATATAATCGGTATCTGCTTCAATAAATCTTTTGGTACCTCCCATTCCGGCATTATTAATTAACAGGCTTACGCTGAAATGATCGTTGATCCAATCGGTAACCAAGCGAACATTTTCATGCACAGTAAGATCGGTTTCGTACCAGGCTACTTCAATAGAATATTTCATGAGTTGGGTTGCCATCTCAGGTAAACCTTCATGCGGCAGCGAAATCAACACTACATTAATTTTACGCTTTGCCAGTTCAAACGCAAACGCTTTACCCAACCCACTGCTGGCACCGGTTATAACAGCGTACTCTATCATTTTTCAGAAAGATTATTTTGATTAATAAACCGGAGTGTACCGATAAACGTATCGGTAACCACAGTTTTTACCATACCAGCCTCGTACGTATAGTTGCTTATATTGCCATTGGGCAAAGCAATACTAAAACAATGAGGCCCGGTTTTCTCCATAAACACCATCTTTTGAAAGTTTTGTGAATACACCCATAAAGACTCTTTGGGTTCATTAAAATATATGGATACTACACTGGCGTGTATAACTTCTGATAGCGAACGTTTACGATTTTGCTCATTTACAATTTGGTACGTATCGCCTTCCCGCGTAAGCTGGTTTTTGGCTCTCCCCAACCCATTAACCTGGCGCTGATGAGAAGAGGCGTGCAACACGCCCGTTTTATAAACATCCGTAATTTTTTCAGACACCTGTATGGTGTAAATCATATCTACCACCACATCAGAGGAAAGTGTATAGGTGGTTTGATCCTGATCTACCTGCTGTTGTATGGTTAATGTGCCTACTGCACTATCATTCCGTGTTACCTTAAACTGTAGTTCGGTTGATTTAACATGGGTAAACCAAAAAGCACTGCCCGTAAATCCGCAAAGCAAAATAATCCAACGCACCATATCTTATTTTGCATGTAGGACAAACCATATTGCATTTACCCCTATACATGATTCAAAAAAAGAAGTTAGCTGAAAAGTATTCGGGTGATGTGACGATAGAAGCAGATCGTTACCATGACAATGCACTTTAAAGCTGCCATATATTATCCAGCACGCTTCCGTTCACCAACTAAGTACGCATTTATCACTTTAAATATGTGGTATCATAACACCAATTTTCTATTTTTACTGTCCAATTTCAGATTTAGTTATGGGTCGTATATTCGAAAAGAGAAAGCACAAAATGTTCGCCCGCTTCGATAAGATGGCGAAAGGATTTACCCGCATTGGAAAAGATATTGCCATTGCCGTTAAGCAAGCAGGGCCAAACCCCGATAACAATCCGCGGCTGCGTATGGCTATACAAAATGCCAAAGGATTAAACATGCCTAAAGATCGTGTTGAAGCGGCTATTAAACGGGCATCCAGCAAAGAAGAAAAAGATTTTCAGGAAATTATTTATGAAGGGTATGCACCCCACGGAGTACCCGTAATTGTAGCATGCGCTACGGATAATCCCACACGCACGGTTGCAAATGTAAGGCTGCACTTTTCAAAAAATGGCGGTAGCATGGGAAACTCCGGATCGGTTATGTTTATGTTCGAGCACCGCGGTGTATTTAAGTTCGATCCGGCCAAATTAAATCTGAACGAGGTTGAACTTGACCTGATAGATGCCGGTGCTGAAGATATTCAGCGTGATGAGGAAGAAATACTGGTGTACACCAAGTTTGCTGACTTCGGTCAGATGCAGAAGTTTCTCGAGTCGAAAGGTTGGGAACCGAAAAGTTCGGAACTGCAATACATTCCTACAACAACCAAAGAACTAAGTGAAGCAGAGCAAGACGAAGTAATGGAATGTGTGGGCGCATTAGAAGCGGATGATGATGTGCAAAACGTGTATCATAATTTAGCCTAATGAAACCCGCTATTTTTATAGCGCTTTTACTGATTGGAGCAAATGCTCAAGCTCAGGATACCGTTCGGTTTTCTACCATACATTTTTTCGGAGGCGTTCAAACCGCCATACCCTCAAGCGAATTCCGCGAAGTAATTAATAACTCCTTTGGTAATCTCGGCTACGGCCTTAACCTGGGGTTTGTCTTGAGTCCGTTAGGCGAAAAAAAACCTTCTCCTGTTTTATTAGGTGCCGATTTCGGTTATTTCACTTACGGTAACGAAAAGCAAAAGGGTACCTCCACTTCGCCTCCACTAAAAACTACCCATAATGTATTTACCTGGAATGCCATGGCCCGCCTGAAACCAACGCATCATAAAGGCAGTATAATTCCTTTTGCAGATGGTTTAATCGGGTTGAAACTCTTTAACTCCAAAACCAAAATAGACAAGAACGTAACCGATATTATTTTCAACACCGACCAACGCGAAGTAATTAATAACGTAAAAGATACCGGCCTTAATTATGGATTAGGTCTTGGGTTTTATACCAACCCAAAGAAAAACACAAATCCGGGATTTCAGTTGCGTGTACTTTACCTGTGGGGTGATGAGGTAAAGTATGTGGTACGCAATTCGGTAGCGGTAGACCAAAACGGGTTTGTTACCTTCTCTACCAATCGTGCAAATACCTCTATGATAATTGTACAACTGAATTTTACTGCGCTGGGTCTTAAAACACTGGTAGGTTCTTATTAAACTTATCGCAAGAGTCAAAAAACCCACCAAGCAACCCTAAAAAGGGCTAATTTATTCCCTTAATTTCTTAGTTTTGTAATTCTGCCAATAGCAGAAAATGGTTTTTTTGACGTTTTAAGCCAATATATAACCAACCTAAACATCCGTATGAAAGCCGCCTTCACGGGCCTACTCCTTCTCCTGATCACTCAGGCTTCCGCACAAGATGTTGAGGCCTATGGTGTGTTCGGAGGGTTTAATTTTCCTTTTACTGTAGATCAGGGTCTGCAGAAAGATCAACGCTTCTATGGAAAGTTTACAATTCGGGCTACTCCGGTTGGGTTTTCGTATGGATATGATCGTGTTGGGCATGGCGTTTTGTTCACCCCAAACTATACACAAATCGGCCAGAAGTTTATTATCAAAAATACTACCGGTGGCGAAGTAGGCACGCGCGATATACAGATGGGTTACTTAAGCGTACCCGTTGCATTAAAAATTCATATTAACGATATGTCTTTCTTTCGTATGAGCCTGGTAGCAGCAATTGCGCCAAGTGTTCTGATTGCAGGACAGGAAACTTTTACTATTAATTCGCCATCGGGGTTAACTAAAATCCGATATCCGAAAGGCATTAGTGTGCCCACCGATCCGGGATACGAAATAGTGTATGATGGTGTGTTTGTACCCCGATTAGATAAACACGTATATGTACCCAAGAGTAAGTTTAATGCGTTTCAATTGTTTGGATCGGTTGGACTACGCAGCGATTTTGATTTGAACGATGACTGGAGTATTAACTTTGATGGTCGTGCCAACTTTGGAATTTTTGATACCCGTAAATCTGCTTACCTGAATGAATTAAAAACTCCAGATGGCCCAACTGATATAAATGGAAACCCCGGTGCCCCGGATCTTTACGGACAACGTAGAGAAATTTTTCTTTCGGTTTCATTCGGTTTATCACGTATTATTCAGATCAAACACGCCTACAAGCCTAAGGTTACCACTCACGCTGAAAACTTCAGAGCAGCCAATGCCAAGCCGCCCCGCTCAACCAGTGGCGTAAATGGCGGTATGCACAAACAAAAAGGTGGCGGTAAGAAGAAAAAGAATTAGTATTATAAAGTAGGCAGTAAGCAGTTGGCAGTAGGCAGAATATAATTAAGATGACTGATTACTGGTGACTGCCAAACTGCCTACTTCTTATTGGAGTGTAAACTTTGCTTCTTTTACATCATTTGAATTACCGCCTGCAAATACGCTGAACTCACCCGGTTCAGCCACCCATTTTAAATCGCTGTTATAAAATGATAAATCCTGTGTAGTGAGTTGAAACGTTACGGTTTTAGCCTCCCCTGCTTTAAGCATCACTTTCTTAAAGCCGCGCAGTTCTTTTACCGGTCGCGTAACAGAACCCACCCAATCGCGAATGTATAATTGAACCACTTCGGCACCATCGTACTTTCCAGCGTTGGTAACATCAATCGATACCGTTACCGAATCGCCTTGCGTTATGGATGACTTGTCAACCTTAACATCTCCATACGTAAACGTTGTATAACTTAATCCATAACCAAACGGATAAACCGGTTCGTTTGAAACATCGATATAATTAGACTGAAACTTCTGGAACCATGGGCCGCTAAGCGGGCGTCCTGTATTTTTATGCACGTAGTAAAGTGGTATCTGTCCAACATTCTGCGGAAAGGTTGTGGTTAGTTTGCCTGAAGGATTTACATCACCAAACAATACATCCGCAATGGCATCGCCTGCTTCGCTTCCGCCAAACCATACATTTAATATGGCCGGTACGTTTTCATTTTCCCATTTCAAAACCAAAGGCCTTCCGGTAAACAATACAGCCACAACAGGCTTGCCGGTTTGAAGTAATGCCTTGAGTAACTCGCGTTGTGTTTGCGGAAGTTCAAGATTGGTAACACTACTGGCTTCACCGCTCATTTCAGCTCCCTCTCCCACAACCGCTACAATTACATCCGCTGCGCGGGCAATTCTAACCGCTTCGCTTCTCATTTCTTCAGCCGAACGTTTGTCGCGATTCAATGACTTACCAAACATAGTAGCACGCTCTTCAATCGCTGCATCCTCGTGCAGATTAGAACCACGCGCATACACCAACTTTGCAGAATTGCCCACAGCTTTCGTTAATCCATCCATTACCGAAATAGATTCTGAAAATCTGGCAGCTACGCTCCATGTACCCGTCATGTTTTCGCGGGTGTTGGCCATAGGCCCGATAACGGCAATAGTCCCTGATTTTTTCAACGGAAGAACATTGTCATTCTTTAACAACACAAAACTTTCGGTTGCCGCTTTGCGGGCTTCCGCGCGATTGGTTGCTGTAAATACTTCTGACTTCGCCCGCTCTTCACTACAATACCGGTACGGATCATCAAACAAGCCTAGTTGAAATTTAGCTTTCAGTACTCTGCGGCAAGCTTCTGTAATTTGCTGTTCGGTAATCTTTCCTTCGTCAACGGATTTCTTCAATGTAGTTAACAAGCCTTCGCTCACCATATCCATATCCAGGCCTGCATCTAATGCCCGTGCGGAAACCGTTTGTAAATCGCCAATGCCATGCGCTATCATTTCGCTTACACCCGTATAATCACTAACCACAAAACCTTTAAAACCCCATTGGTTGCGCAACACTTCGGTTAGTAACCATTTGTTTGCTGTTGCGGGCACGCCATCTATCTCGTTAAACGATGCCATAATACTTCCTGCTCCGGCATCTATGGCAGCTTTGTATGGCGGAAAATATTCGTTGTACATGCGAATGTGACTCATGTCGGTAGTGTTGTAATCGCGGCCTGCTTCAGCGGCACCATACAAAGCATAGTGTTTTACACAAGACATAATCGTGTTATTGGCAGTAAGATCATCGCCCTGATAGCCACGCACCATCGCCTCTGCAATTCTGGAACTCAGGTATGTATCTTCTCCATTACCTTCGGAGATACGACCCCAGCGCGGATCGCGCGACAAGTCTAACATGGGAGAAAACGTCCAGTTAATTCCATCGGCACTGGCTTCGGTAGCTGCAATGCGCGCGCTGCGTTCAATTAAATCCATATCCCAACTACAACTTAATCCTAACGGAATCGGAAATACACTTTCGTATCCATGTATAACATCCATACCAAAGATGAGCGGAATACCAAGTCTGCTCTTTTCAACGGCTATCTGTTGCATTTCGCGAATAGCCGCCACGCGTTTAATATTAAACAACCCTCCTACCTGGCCACTTTCTATTTTTTTTGCGATATCGGAATTAGCCGCAGCACCCGTTGTAAACTGTCCGGCCGAAGGAAGATTAAGTTGACCAATCTTCTCTTCCAGCGTCATCAAATTCAAAACAGAATCTACACGCGCATCAATATCAGATTGTTTTTGGACAGGGCCACTGCACGAAGTAAGTACCACTACCAAAGCAAGAAGATAAATTAATTTCATAATATATAAGTCTTATGTTTTAGTTAATCAATAGGTAAATCCAAGTTTTGTAAGACCGGTTTGAATTTCAGGAGCAGACATAAATAAATTCCAAAGCAAACCGGTACGATAATTTTCAATCATAATAATAATCGGGCCCTGATCGATAGCCAGGTAAGAACCTGCATACCAGTTTTCAGTAACGTTAAAGGCATCGTAAAAACCATATGGCCCCCACAACTTATCGCCCATGGTGTAGTAGAAAAACTTCAATGCAGCCATGGATTCGACAGGAGTAAACGGAAAGGCCGATAATGCTGCCGTAGGAGTAATTACTCCCAGATCATTTGTGGGCGAATGGGCATTATATCCCAGATGGTTGTCGCTGGCTGTAAGTCCCCAATTAGAACCGCTGTACCCAACAAAGTCTAACGGGTTGCGAATGCAGTACTTGTAATTTATAAGTGAATGATTTCTATTCTGATTAAAATAATCGGAACAATACCCATCTGCTAAACCCCGGGGGTCTAACCCCAGAAAAGAGTATTGCGATAAAAACAACGGGCCACCATAAGCAAAACCCAGTGGCAACGTTATGCCCTCATAACTATTTCCATTAACCATCCCTCCGTTATTTGCCCAGCCGTTATCGTACACAATTTTTGGTATGGTATGCGTGGGCGATGAGGCTGCCAGCACGTAAACCATCAATGCTTCATTCCAACCCCTTACCTGATGATTCATAGCCCAGGCCTTATCGGGCGACCAATGCCAGTAAATTACATTCTGATTTTCTCTACGATACCAATCCCACTCTACACCTTGATACAAAGAATTTATTCTTCCAATGAGTTGATTCTCGGTTGCATTAGCATTATTAAGATACTGGCGCACGGTTATTAAGCCTTGTATCAAAAAAGATGTTTCCACAATATCGCCACCATTATCGTTTGCGCTGAAAGGAATAACATCGCCTGTGTTGCCGTTAATCCAGTGCGACCACGCACCGTGAAACCGGTCTGCGGTTTCGAGGAAGTCAAGAATTTTATCTATCCGTTCTACTCCTTGTGTACGAGAAATGAATCCTCGTTCTATCCCAACAATAATGGACATTAATCCAAAACCAGAACCCCCACTTGTAACCAGATCGCCCGAAGTATTTCGTTCGCGGGCCATACCACTGGCCGGGTGGGCGAAGTCCCAGAAATATTTGAACGTTTGTTCCTGCACTTTGGTGAGCAGTGCATCATCGGAGATAACCGGAAACTTAGGTGTTTCATCAACTACAGTATAGAAGTTGCGTTGTATTCCGGCATAGGATTGATCTTCGGCTCCCTTTAAGGCATTTGAAACAGATGCGGTATACTTTCCGAGGTATTGAAGGGTTGAGGTTGTTGTAAGCCTTACTGTTTTGTTTTCATTCAATAACTGAGTTGATATGATAACTACACTTGGCCCTAATACTTTGAACACCGAGTTATTAACTGTTGCCGGGTTAAGCGGAACAGAAAAATCATATTCTATCTGAAGTGCTTCCACAGGAACATCTGTTACCCGTGTTGTTGTGAGTGTTTCACTATTTATACGAGTTTGTACTACCTGTAAATTACCCGGGGTAGTTTTAAAATTAACCTCACGTGTTGTAAAGCCAGCGCCATTAACACCTTGTAACTGATCGGTTATAATAAGTTTATACGCGGTACTTAATGTTAACCCTCCTGCAGGTTGCAACAACACTATTTTATTCTCACTCAAAAAATTAAGCGTTACAGTAACAGCACCCGCATCTGTGGTCAGTTGTATAGCACTAGTGGCTGAGGTGGGGTTTACAGGTACAGAGAATGAAAGTGTAAACGTAGCCGTAACGGGAATATTAAGGTTTAATGCACCGGAAATATCCAGCTTATCAGAACCCACAAACACGTCCATCAATTCAACGTCTGCAACTCTTTCATCTTCCTTACAACCCGGGAATAAAAGTGCAGATCCGAGAAAACAAACTAAAAGAAATTTCTTAAGCATGACTGGTAAGTAAAGAGGATACCGAAACCGGTATCCTCTTACAAAAAACTCCTAAACAATAAACAATTAAACCCATAAAGGATGAGGTTTCCTCATCACTGCTTTACGAACGAAAAATTAATCGTTCATCATATCCTGAATCTCAGCTTGTGTGAGTTTACGGTTAAATATCCTGATTTCATCAATCAAACTGTTATCGGAAAGATGATTCCATTCAGTAAACACTGGAGCCCCTGAACCAATCGATAAATTTACACAATCAGCCCAGCTAACCTGGCCGGTATAGGTAGATTCGGCTCTCAGTAAAGTTCCATTAGCATAAATTCCATGCGATCCACCCCCTGCAACCATAGTAACAAATACCCAGTCGGTCGGTGATATAGCACCTCCATCATTCCAGGAATCTCCTGTACCAATACCTAAGTTACTCTTAAATGTATTGGCTCCATTTTCACGAAACAAACGGAAACCGCTGGTTCGGGTGTTAATTCCGGGAGGGCCTACCGTTATGACACCAGCCCGGTCAGGTGTGGTGTTGACCTTGTACCAGAATGAAATACTAAATGCGTTACCCAATCCCAAACCCGATAGCGGGTATGTAAGATATGAATCGGTAGCGCCCGCATAGGCCTTTCCAACTTTACCGGTTTGCAGCGAAGGAGATCCAACAACAGTTGCATTTTCTCCTCCTACCAGATCACCATAATCTGCATCGAATGGCATATAGAATACTTCACCATCGTACTTAGGTGAATAATCGCTATCCATAATATCCAATACATCGGCTTGTGTTAGCGCTTTATCAAATAAGCGAAGTTCATCCATGTAACTAAGGTCTGAATTATGTCCCCATTCTGTAAAGCGAGGTTTGCCCGACATGATGGAAAGCACATCGCAACCTGCCCAGTTAACACCACCGGCAAGAGCGCCTTGTGAAGCTACCTGGCCGTTAATATATAAGGCTGCATTAGTTGCTGAAATGGAGAAAGCAAAGTGAACCCACTCGCCAGTATTTGGTACAACATCGGCATTTGCACCGCCATCAAACCAAATATCTGATGTACCATTGCCGACATTCAATTTAAATCGTTGCTTACCTCCGGCATTTTCACGGAATAATCGGAATCCCTGTGTTCTGGTATTAATACCGGGAGGGCCAGCAATCAATACTCCGGCACGATCTGGCGTACTGTTTACCTTCATCCAGAAAGAAGCGCTGAACTCTGTACCCAACAAGCCCGCAGTTGGGAATGTAAGATAGGCATCCGTTGCTCCCTTATACGCATTACCACCCTTCTTGCCTTCTCCTGCAAATGCCGGAGTTCCAACTTGTGTGGCATCTGTAATGGTCATCAAATCTGTATAAACACCATCAAATGGCATATAGAAAGTTTCACCATCAAAAAGCGGGATATACGGTGGTGTTTTTTCGAAGTTGATGTTAGTGGTCGTAACTTTGTTTTCGAGGTCGGTAGCAACAATAGTTAATACGTGTGCTCCTGTGTTCAGATTTTCGTACAAAATTTCCTTCACAGCCTTTCTGTAATCCAGAAATTCATTGTACGTAGCAACATCATTACCATCCATTTTTACATTGATACTTTTAATCTCAATGTCGTCTGTTACTTGAAATCTAATGGTAATTGAGGTTAAGGCCTCTACCACTTTAATTTCGGTACCCTCGCTGGGGTATGTTACAGAAATCACCGGAGCTGTTTCATCAGGCCCTGGTGCAACAGCACTAATCGGGTCAATCCCTTCGTTACAAGCACCCACCATTGCCATGATGGCTATAGCTGCAATACTATTTTTTAATATTTTGATTCTCATATTCGTTTAATTGAGGGTTCTGATTAATTACTGCTTCCTGCTTCTCTCAAAACGGCTAATTGATCGCGCTGTGCTTGTGGATAAGGCAAGTATGTTTTGCTCGCGTCAAAGGTTCTTCCATCATAACTCAAAGGTGCGAGGTCGCCCAAACGAATTAAGTCATAATAGCGTGTTCCCCACTCCATAGCCAGTTCAGCAAATTTTTCATCCATTACTTGTTGGGAAGTTACGCCTGTTAAGTCACCTAAGCCTACACGGCCTCTCACCAGATTAACAGCAGCATCGGCAGTCATGGCCGAACTGGTAGCACCCCGGGTTAATGCTTCGGCATGCATTAATAATACCTCGGCATAGCGAATACAAATAAAGTTTTTATTTGTTCCATACGAAGTACGGCCGGGTGTTAACTGGTTAGATGGTAAATAATGCTTTCCACTGGCAAACATGGCACGTGAGTAATCCTGAAATACATCGTTATCGGGTGTAGTATTGCTTATCCAGGCGGGTAACGTTGCAAAATTTGGATCTTCCTTAATAGCGTTAATACCCCGGTTCGTAAAAATCACACTGGTTAGCAGGCGCTCTTGCTCACCCCGGTTAAGCATGAATTTTATGTACTTCATGCTGGGTTCATAAAATCCCCAACCTCCACCTGCACCGGCTACAGCGGGTGTCCAGGTTTGCGGACCAAAAAATGCAAACAAGTAGCTGGTTTGATTACCTGATCCCTGTCCAAGATCGGTGTATTGCAATTCCAACAAGTTCTCATTGTTTAATTTTCCAGGAATCTTAAACAACTCGTAGTAGTCAGGTTCTAATGTAAATAGGTTTGCGCTAATAATCTGAGAAGTAGCATCTGCTACAGCCTGATAATTCTTTAACTCAAGATTTGCCAGAGCTTTTACCGCCAAAGCAGTATGCCGGGTAACGCCTCCGGTAACATCGGTACGCTGGTTTGGCCTAAGGTTAGCAAGTAACGGAATGGCTTCATCCATTTGATCGGAGATGTGTTGCATTACATCATCTTTAGATGAAAGTGGCATAACCAGAAAATCAGAAGGATCTGAAGTTGTTGGTATAAAGATATTGCCCCATACTCTTGATAATTGAAGCATTAAAAACCCACGGAGTACCTTAACCTCTGCAATATATTGATCGGCCAGAACCGGGTTTGGAGCAAATTCTTTGTATTTGGTAATTTCCTCCATGGCAGAATGCATATTCAACACATCGCCATATATACCTTGCCACACAGAATTATACATCCAGTAATCAACTGTATAGGTAAACCGATCGGTATCACCAAATTGTGGCTGATCGCCCAACCCTCCTGCATTCACATCATCACCGCGCACGGCAATAAGCGGAAATTGTTCCCACCCTCTGTTCTGAAATTCAGCATAGGCACCTATCAGGGGTTGTACCATGTTTTCTGTAAGTGTATAATTTGTGTCGCCCACAAACACCAGATTTTGTTGCGGGTTATCCAGCACTTCGCATGAAGTCCCCAACAGGGTTAAACTAAATGCTGCTATTTTGAATATTTTATTTTTAGCTTTCATAGATATCAACGTTATGAATTAAAATTTAATGCTAACACCTGCCGTATAAACAGCGGGTATAGGATAGGTTTGTGTATCAATACCGTCTGCTATTTCCGGATTAAAGCCATTGTAGTTAAATGTGGTAAGCGGGCGTTCTGCTGTTAGCGTAAACCGCATATCGGGCAAATTGAAGTTACCTACATTTTTCTCTTTCAGGTTGTACGAAAGGTTAATGTTCTGGATTCTGAAGAATGCACCATCTTCAACAAAATAATTGCTCATTTTCTGATTCCACGCTTTTCGCAACCCTGCAGATGAAGGATACTTGTTAGAAGTACCCTCTCCATGCCACCGGTTAATAGCCAGGTCCGCATCCATGTTACCATCGTTGGTCCAAATTATTTCACCACGCTTACGGTTCAAAATCTTGTTTCCACTTTGGCCGTAAATATTTACTCCCAAATCGAAGTTTTTATAACTAACACCCAGGTTAGCACCATAGGTAAGTTTGGGCAAATATGATCCTAATACTACGCGGTCTTTATCATCAATTACATTATCGCCATTCTGGTCTTTGTAAATGAAGTCTCCGGGAACTATACCTCCCTGCGCAACGGCTGTTGGATCAGCCGCTACCTGTTCGGTAGTTTGATAAACTCCAAGCACTTCGTAGCCAAAGAACGCTGCCAATGGCTGCCCTACAATGGTACGCTGGCGAAACTCTGCTGATCCACCATCAACATAAGGCTGACCATATATATCGCGGGTTTCATTTTTAACCGTAGTAAAATTAACTCCCACATTATATCTCAATCCGCTTGTTATTTCATCACTCCAGTTTAACGCTACTTCAATACCTGAGTTTCTGATTACACCCAATGAGCGGCTTACTACCTGGCCTGTAATGGGGGTAACAATAGGAATGGCTGCATTCTTGGTATCTCTCAGGTAATAGTCTGCCGTTAATTTTAACCTGTTACTTAATACTTCAAGATCTAACCCTATGTTAGTTCCTTCCACCTCTTCCCAAAAGAGATAGGAGAAATTATTGGTTGCTACCGTTCCGGACTGAAGCGTACCATTTACCGCGGTGGTAACAACCGAGGCTGTGTTGGCTCCGCTACTGGAAGGAACACTGCTGTTTCCTAACCTACCCCAACCTGCTCTTAGTTTTAAGAAGTTAACCGGTAAATCGTTCATGAAAGTTTCTTCTGATAACACCCAACCTGCACCAAAAGCAGGGAACGTTCCCCATTTTTCCTGATACTGCATCGTTCCATCTCTTCGCAAGGTGGCGTACACAAAATACTTTTCGTTGTAGTTATAGGCTGCTCTTCCAAAATAAGAGAGACCATAAATGCGATTACCATTATCTGTTACCGTTCTGGATTCTGTTGGTGTTTGACTTAAAAACCAGGTATCTTCCCGATCAATAGATTGTAATTCGTTACCGGAACCTGATAAACTTTCCCAGGCTTCATCGCGGTACGACATACCCAGCATACCCTCTACGTTGTGGCTTCCGAAGCTCTCGCGGTAGTTCAGTACGTTGTCCCATATTTGATTAAATGTGTTGTATGATGTTTTCGTTATGCTGGATAAGTTTCTCTGTAATGCATTTGATACGTAATACGGAAGCCCTACATAACGCTCATTCTGGAATGCACCACCTACATTGTATGTAGTTTGAAAAGTTAGTTTATCTTCAAAGAAATTGAATTTTGCATAAAAGTTTGTCAAAATCTTCCGAGTTCTAATCTGATTGTTGCTGTAGTCCATATATGGAAAGGGGTTCTTACCATCGCGGTATCCAAGGGTTTGCGCACTTGCGTAGCGTACAGGCCATGCATTTGTATTTTGTTCGTCTATTACAGGCATAACCGGCACAGCAAAGTAGGCTACATTCCAGGCCGATGCGGATTGTCCGTAAGTCATACCATTACTTAACATGGCATTACCTCCTACTGTTATCCAATCGTTGGCTGCATAATCCAGTTTTAATCTAACATTAAAACGTTCATAGCTGTTCTTCATATCCAGAATACCACCTTGTTTGAAATAGCTGGTTCCAACTGAATAAGAGGTATTCTTATCTCCACCTGAAATACTAATGCTATGATTTTGAATAGTAGCCGGGCGCAAAATTTCTTTATACCAATCGGTATTCATGTCTGGCACATTGGGATTAACCCGGCTTCTTCCATACCGCTGCATGGCCGCATCTATATAAGAAATATCAGCTGGCGAGCCAGACTCAAGTGCCATGTTAGTGAATTGTTCAGCATTTGCCATTTTCAAAACATTTTGGGCAACCTGCGTTCCTACATATCCATCATAAACAATTTCAGACTTCTTATTAAAGCTTCCTGATTTAGTAGTAATTAAAACTACCCCGTTAGCCGCCCGAACACCATATATTGCAGCAGCTGAGGCATCTTTTAAAACAGAAATATTCGCAATGTCTGCCGGGTTAAGAAAATCGATGTTATCGAAAAACATCCCATCTACTACATACAATGGGTTTGTGTTACCAATTCCCGGATAGGAACCAATACCCCGAATACGCACTGTTGGCGAACTTCCGGGGGAACCGGTATTAACAATCTGTACACCTGTTACTTTACCCTGAAGGGCCTGCATGGCTTGGCCTTGCGGAGTTTTGATTAGCTCATCTGATTTAATTGTGCTGATTGATGAGGTCAGGTCTTTTTCTTTCTGTACACCATACCCTACCACTACCACTTCTTCCAGAGCGGTAACGTCAGTCTCCAGAACAACGTCTACAGTGGTTTGAGCGCCTACTGTAATTGTCTGGGTTTTAAATCCAATAAAACTAAACACAAGAGTGCTTTCGCCCGAAGCGAGAGAAACTGAATAAGCTCCGTTCGTATCAGTAGCTGTACCTTTTGTAGTACCCTGCACCAACACACTTACTCCAGGAAGCCCGGTTCCATCATCCGCAGAGGTCACTTTCCCAGACACAACCCGGTCCTGGGCCATTGCAGTATTCAGCAAAAATGCTGATAATAAAGCAGTTACTAGTAATTTTCTGATCATAGACATACGCGAGTTTGATTGTTTCGCAGTATGAATATTGATAATAGCAACAATTAAGGCTAATATTTTATAATAATATGTTGTATTATTTACCGCAAACAGGAAGTTGCAAAAATTGGGTTTTACCTCAATAAAAACATTGATTTCAAACGATAACTGACATATTTACGCAAGTATTAAATCGCAATTTCCCTGTTAAAAAACAATGAAGTGCAACGCATGGCATTAACCTGTTATCCGGAAACGTTTTCAGGTCGGCTGGACTTAGCCTTTGATTTTTGGTTTTTATGCTCATAATCAAGAATCACATCTTGCCATTTTGTAGCTGTAACCTCATTTCCCTGCTCGTTCAAATCTTCAATCCTCTCTAAAACTTTCTTTCTAAATCCCCAAATAGCATTAATGCCTACGTTTAACTGGGCCGATAAGGCTTCCAGGGTTGCAGTCTTTTTACCAGCCACTGCCAGATAAGCAATATAAAATGCCTTTTCAATAGGAAATTTTACTCCATGAAAAACCGTATAAGCGGTTATTGACTCATTGTAGCCACAACGGGTACATCTCCGGGCAAACTTCTGGGCTCCGTCAAAGTATTTTGTGTTTCCGCACTTTCTGCAGGCAAACGTATTATCCCATTTTAGTTCTCCCAAAAAACGATAACACGCCAATGAATCCGGATACAATGTGGTGAACTCTTCATAATCCATTGTCTTCTCCATCAGGCGTTCTTCCAACACCGCCTTTATCCGGTTCTTCAATTTCCAATTATCGAGATCCAGAACAGAATTAATCTGGTTGATTTCATGTGTTTGTTTTACTAGCCGTGTATTAATCTCCTCCAGTTCTACATTCTTGTTATTCAGTTCGGTTGTTCTTTCTGCCACTTTCTGTTCCAACTCCAGTGTAACTTTATCCTTTAGAGTCATGTTTACTTCGTGCTGATGAATAATTCTACGCAACGCTCTATCCCGATTATCTTTAAGAATGGTAATTCTATCGCCCAGAGCGAATGTCAAAAACAACATCTCTACTACAAAACTAAAGTGTAAACTATAGTGCGATACGGTAGTAAGCGCAATGATATTAAAGAAGACGAGGCTTCGCACAAAAAAACCGATCAGCAGTAACCCATAGGCAATAACAAAATACCGGGCCGGCCGATACCCCCGCATCAAAATATATACACCCGAATAGAAGATTAACGACAGCGGTACTATCTCAATAAACCGGAAGGCAAAAAATTCCGGATAGAAGAACAGCTCGAAAAGAAATACGAGCGTTCGAATTACTATCATAATTTTTAAGGCTTGATCAATCCTGGGCGCTTTGGTGCGTGTACTCAAGAATCTGCGGGTAAAAATTAACGCCCAAAGAATTACTGAGTATAAGAATATCCCCGATGCATAATTATTCCATTGCGGGTAAGCAGACCAGATGTATTGAAACCCTACCCCATCCAGACTCATGGCATATAAGGCTACACTTATTATATAGAAAATGTAGTACACGTTTTTAATCTCGCGGATAGCCAGAAATACCAGAAAATTATACAGGGCAATGATTACAATCATGCCATAGAATGTACCAAACAAAAAATACTCGTTGAGTGAATACGAGATAAAACGATCGACTGAACGGAAGGCTATACGGATATCCGCAAACTCGTGGGATTGAACTTTAAAATAGTAATACTGAAGCGAATTGTCGTGCCGGTATAATTGAACTTCAAAATTTTTATGGTTAAATTTTCTATTTTGAAAAGGAAGGGCATCACCCATAACTTTCTTTTCATACGTCCCATCGGGTTGCGGAAGGTAGGCTTCAATGTGATCGATTGTCTGATCATAAAATTCGATGAGCCATACTTTTTCGGTAGGAATGTGTTCAACAGAAAACCGTATCCAGTACGATTCGCCCGAACGGTAATCTTTATTTTGATAGGCTGGTCTTCGCTGAAACCGGTTACTGTTTTGTGCAGATGATACTTGATCGAATATTTCAGAATTAGTGGAGTCGATGAAGAACTCCAATTCATTTAAGAGATACACCCGTTCATCAATTGCATCGTTGGTAATAGCCGTTTGCCCAAATGCAGTACACGCAAAGCCTCCGATTAATAGCGAAAAAATAATACGCACCACGTAAATCCAACATTAATTCCATTGCTAAGGTCGCAAAAAAATAACCAGTCTGCATCAAAATAGTAAACGAATGGTTAATTGGCCAGTCGGTTTTAAACCGCTGGAATCACGTGCTGCGCAAATCCTAACCTATTATCCAAAAATTGACTTTCCTAATCGCCTTTTTTAGTGCAGCCTATACCATTTTGATTTCACAAACAGATTTAAGATTTTTAGTCATCCACATATCCAAATCCGAAGCCATGCCCTTTAGCCTTGCCATTTCTCCTTCCAAAACCCCGTTAAAAACCAACCGTTGGTTACACGTATTCATTTTAGTTTTTGTTGGTGTATGGGGTTCTACTCTTGCAGGCACTACCGACATTAACAACTGGCTTTTAGAAAACACCCTGGTATTTTTCTTTTTGGGCTTCCTGATTTTTACTTTCAGAAAGTACCAGTTTAGTGATTTAAGTTATCTACTTATTTGTATTTACCTGTGCCTGCATGTGTATGGATCTAAATAAAGAAATGCAGAAAATCCTTTTGGCTATTGGCTTATGGAAATTTTCAATTTTAAACGTAACCATTACGACCGGATTGTACACTTTAGTTTTGGCTTTCTGCTTGCCTACCCTATGCGCGAAATGTTTCTTAACTGGTTACGGTTTCCGGTTTGGGTAGCCTGGGTATTGCCCCTTGAAATCACGCTATCGATAAGTGCATTTTACGAACTGATTGAGTGGGCTGTAGCCGATGTGTTTTTTCAGGCACAAGGCGATGCTTACCTCGGCACGCAGGGCGATGTATGGGATGCCCAGAAAGATATTTTTCTGGCTACTATTGGAGCTGTGCTGGCCACCAGCGTGGTATCTTCCATTAAAAAATTATTCGATGTACGGTAGAGGTATGGTTATCTATCGGCACTTCTTTGACGACTTATCAAAAACAAAAAAGGTTGATCACAATGATCAACCTTTTTTTACAATAAATCTACGTCTTAATACTTAGCCAATTCCTGCACTAAGTCAATAAGCTTGTTGGAATATCCCCATTCGTTATCGTACCAGGCAACTACTTTCACAAACTTGTCGTTAAGCGCAATACCGGCTTTAGCATCAAAGATTGATGTACGCGCATCGCCAATAAAATCTTGCGATACTACATCATCTTCAGTGTATCCTAATATTCCTTTTAGTTCGCCTTCTGAGGCTTCCTTCATAGCTTTCTTTATATCCTCGTAAGAGGCAGCCTTATCTAATTTTACAGTAAGATCCACAACAGAAACATCGGCTACCGGAACACGGAATGACATACCGGTAAGTTTTCCTTTTAATTCAGGAAGTACAAGCCCCACAGCTTTAGCAGCCCCTGTTGAAGAAGGAATAATGTTAGAAAAACCGCCACGGCCTCCGCGCCAGTCCTTTGCAGAAGGCCCGTCAACCGTTTTTTGAGTAGCGGTAACGGCATGAACCGTACTCATTAAACCTTCGGCTATACCAAACTTATCGTTCAATACTTTTGCTAACGGAGCAAGACAGTTTGTGGTACAAGAAGCATTCGATACAATAGTATGTTGAGCTGATAATTTTTTATGATTAACACCCATTACAAACGTTGGAGTATCGTCTTTTGCCGGGGCTGAGAATACAACTTTTTTAGCACCAGCAGCAATATGTTTTTGACCATCTGCCTGCGTTAAGAATAATCCGGTTGATTCAATTACTATCTCGGCACCAACTTCTGACCACTTTAGGTTAGCAGGGTCTTTTTCAGCAGTAACGCGGATTTTCTTTCCGTTTACGATCAGGTTACCATCCTTCACTTCTACTGTGCCGTCAAACCGGCCATGTGTAGAATCATATTTCAACATGTAAGCCATGTAATCCGGCTCAACCAGGTCATTGATTCCAACTATCTCAATGTCTTTGCGATTAATAGCAGCTCTGAACGCCAGGCGACCAATACGACCGAAGCCGTTAATTCCAACTTTTGTCATGGTATAAATTTTTAAAATGCGATGTCAAAATTATACTTCCTTGTTGCTAAAACCAATGAAATAAACCGATGGAGGCTAACTTTTTTAACGGTTACGTTTGCAATTGCAGAACGGGAATCTATCTTTGCACCTCCAATTTTTAGAATGGTCCGTTCGTCTAGGGGTTAGGACACCAGATTTTCATTCTGGTAACACGGGTTCGATTCCCGTACGGACTACAAAGCCTTTGACTTTCAACCAGTTAAAGGCTTTTTTTATTTCTCCATCTTTTACGCATCAGGCCCAAAAATTTTACAACCAAACACTATCTGTTTTATCAGTCCGTTTTATCGATGCGTTTCACGCGTTCGTCTAAAAGGCGAATTTGACTTAAGGCTGTACTAAAGTGCTTCACTAAATTTGCCGCATGATTAAACCCGGTGTGATTTTATTAACGTTGGTAATTTGTACCCTATCTGGCCCCCTGTTTGGGCAAGAGGCTGAATCGTTGGAGGCTGTACCTTACGATCCTTCCTTTTGGGCACATGAATTACGATTAGATTCGGAACAACGGAATAAAATCGAAGCTATTAATGCCGGGTTTTATGAGCAATTGAAAAGCCGGCCTTCGCCAGGGCAATTACAAACTTACCTGGAAGAGAGGCAGGAATCCATTCTTGGTACGTTTCATACCCGTCAAAAACGCAAGTGGAGTAAAATTGTAAACTCGCTCTGAGAATTTTAGCTAACCTGCGAACCCGGTACTACCTCGCCTGAGGGAGACAGCATCTTTAACGAACCATCTTTATCAGCAGCCATCAGAATCATGCCTTGAGATTCAACACCCATTATTTTTCGCGGGGCAAGGTTTACCAGAATGGTAACCTGTTTACCAATTACAACCTCTGGCGCAAAGTGTTCGGCAATTCCACTCATTACGGTGCGTACATCAATGCCGGTATCTACCTGCAGCTTCAATAATTTTTTTGATTTCTCAACACGCTCAGCCTTCAGAATTTTTCCAATACGAATATCCATCTTCGAAAAATCGTCAAACGATATTTCTGCCTTTGCAGGCTCTGCTGGTTGTTGTGCAACTTCAACTGCTCTTTTCTTATCTATCAATTTTTTAATCTGAATTTCTATTCTTTCATCTTCAATTTTTTCGAATAATAACGGAGCCTCGTTCAAAGCAGCACCTGCTTTTAGTAAAGCACCGTTGCCGGCATCAGACCAGGCAAGATCACTAACCCCAAGCATATTTTTTAGTTTGCGCGAAGTAAACGGCAAAAAGGGCTCTGTAACAATTGCCAATGACGCGGCAATCTGCAACGCTATATTTAGAATAGTTCCTACCCTATCCATGTCCGTCTTGGCTAATTTCCATGGCTCTGTTTCAGCCAGGTACTTATTTCCTACACGGGCCAGATCCATCAGGTTAGCAGTGGCTTCTCTAAACCGAAATGCTTCAATGGAAGATGCTATTTTAGATGGGTATAATTCAAGTTCCTCTAAAGCTTTCTTATCAACTTCTGTTAAAACCTTTTGTGAAGGCACTTTATTATCAAAATACTTTTGCGTTAGTACTACTGCTCTGTTCACAAAGTTTCCGAGTATCGCTACTAATTCATTATTGTTCTTTGCCTGAAAATCCTTCCAGGTAAACTCACTGTCTTTTGCTTCAGGCAGGTTGGTAAGCAATGCATAGCGCAACACATCCGGCTTATCGGGGAAATCATCCAGGTACTCATGCATTTCAATTGACCAACCCCTGCTGGTCGACATCTTATCTCCTTCCAGGTTCATGAATTCATTGGCCGGCACATTATCGGGAACAATAAACTCTCCGGAGGTGTGAAGCATAACCGGAAATATGATACAATGGAAAACAATATTATCCTTACCAATAAAATGAATTAGTCTGGTGTCTTCAGCCTGCCAGTATTTTTTCCAATCTTCTTTCTTTGCTTTTGACAGATCGCTGCGTGGTGTGGCAAATTTCAGATTGCCTGATGTTACCTCCTCAAAAAGCGCCCGCGTTGCAGAGATATATCCAACAGGAGCATCGAACCAAACGTATAACACTTTGCCTTCAGCATCCGGAAGCGGAACTTTAATTCCCCAATCTAGGTCGCGCGTCATGGCGCGGGGTTGAAGCCCGGCTTCGATCCACGATTTGCACTGACCATAAACATTAGGCTTCCAATCTTGCTGGTGCGATTTTAGAATCCAATCGCGCAACCAGGGCTCATATCTTTCGAGCGGTAAATACCAGTGCTTGGTTTCTCTTAGCACAGGAGTTTTTCCACTTAATGTGGATCGGGGATTTATCAGCTCGCGCGGGCTTAAAGTGGAACCGCAATTCTCGCACTGATCGCCATAGGCGTTTGTATTGCCACACCTGGGGCATGTTCCTACTATATACCGGTCGGCCAGAAATACATTTGCTTCGGTATCGAAGTATTGTTCTGAAACTTCCTCTGTAAGTAATCCTTTATTATACAAGGCAAGAAAAAACTCCTGCGAAGTCTGGTGATGAATGGGTTCGCTTGTGCGATGATAAATATCAAACGACATCCCCAGCTTATTAAAACAGTCGCGAATTAATGCGTCATATTTATCGATAATAGCTTTTGATGTGGTGTTTTCCTTTAGAGCCTGATTGGGTATTGCTGTTCCGTGCTCATCGCTGCCACAAACAAAAATAACATCCTTGCCGGTTAGGCGCAGGTATCGCACATACACATCGGAAGGAATATAGGCCCCAGCCAAATGCCCAATATGCTTGGGACCGTTGGCATAAGGCAAAGCGGCTGTAACTGTATAGCGGGTAAAGGTTGTGCTCATCCAAATTGTTTTAAAAACAGGGCACAAAGATGCAAAATGAAACTGAAAAAATGGCTACTTACTTCTGCGTCTGGAAGAATAGTAACGTCCTAATACATCGGTTTCGCCTAACTCAGATGCGGCCTTTGAACGCATCTCTTTTACTTTCAATCGCTCTTGTTCATCTTCATCGCGTTTGGCCAAAATAGGCTGTAAATTATTAGGCAGCAGTACCATAAACTTGGTTCCTTTTTCTGAGGTATGAATTAAAAAAATCTGTCCGCCTAACTTATGTGCCGAAAGTTTAATCAGATAAAGACCAATGCCACCGATTTCGGATCGTTCTGAGGCTCTTACAAAAATATGAAACACGGTATCTCTGTCTTTAGGCTCAATACCAATACCATTGTCTTCTACTGATATCATTACATGATCATCATCGTATTTACCTACTTCAATTTTTATAAACGGATTTATGCGATCTGAAGTATTGTAAAATTTTACTGCATTACTAACCAGGTTTTCAATTACAATGGATACGAGATCGGAGTCTGAATTCAGCTCCACATTCTCTGCCAGCGTACACTCAATCTTCATTCGGGGGGGCAATGTTTTAAACTTATTGAGTACCTGTTGCATAATCCGGTTAAAATCTACCGGTCGGGCCACCAGCATGGAGTGATTAATCTGACTTACTATAAGCAATCGCGTAAGAATCGTATTCAGATTTTCAGCTGTAAGGTCTAATCGTTTAAGATAATCCAGCGCAAGTGGATCTTTTACATCTATTAGGGCAACATTACAAACGCCCTTCAATGTAACTAGTGGTCCGCGAATGTCATGCGCTGTGCGGTAAATATAGTTATCGAGCTCTTCGTTTACATCTTGCAACATGGTATTAGTATCTACCAAATCAATCGTTTTTTCACGAACCCGAATATCAAGCGCTTCATTAGTTTTAACGAGCTCTTCGTTCTGTTTTTCAATAATCCGTTTAGCTTCACTAAGTGCATTGTTATTTTTTTGCTGCCGCCTATTTGCCCAGACCAAAACACCCGCAAGTGAAGCTATAAGTATAGTAACTAATACAATAAAGATGTATTGCAGGCGCTGACGCTGAATCTGTTCGTCTTTTAGCTTAATATTTTCATTAATTAGCCTGATGGTTTTCAGGTTTTCGCGCTGTTCATAATTAGTTTGTATGGTAGTAAGGTTTTTAAGCAAACCCTCACTGTAAATACTATCCTTCAGCTCGATGTAGCGGGATTGAAATAATGCTTCGCTCCGAAAATCGTTTATGAATCTGTAATTTTTAAATGATTCCTTGTAGATATCCAAGAGCAATTCAGCAAATCCGGAACCTTGCGCAAGCGAGTTTGCTTCAGTTAAATAGGTCAGGCTGGCTTCATAATCCTGAAGCTTATTCTCCACTCTTGACAACCCCACCAGGTTTTCGATCCAATACCGATGATCGTTTTGTTCTTTTGATAATGCTAACGAATTTTTAAGATTAAGTCTTGCATTATCTAAATCATCGGTATAAAGATAGGCATAGCCCAATACAAAATTAGCCTCCTTACGCACGGTTGCCGGGCAACTCTCACCGCAAAATGATAAAGCTCTTTTAACTGATTTGATGGCGTCATCGTATTTTCCCAGTTGATTATAACAAAGCCCGATGTTGGTTAATATTCGTTCTATGTCATTGGTCTCTTTTAACTCATCCTTGATGGATAGGGCTTGTAAATAATGATCGAGCGCTCGTTGAAAATTTCTCAGTTTAAAGTAAACCAACCCAATATTATTATGAGAATTACCGATCGCACGACTATCACCTTCTTCTTCACGCAATACCAGTGATTTATAATGAAAGCTAAGTGCTGAGTCGTAGTTGCCTTTATACATATAGGCAATGCCCGCATTATTCAATATAAATTTTATCTGAAGCTTTAGAGCAGGGTAACGAGCCACATTACGTCTTGCAATTGCTAAAACCTTGTTCAGTATTTCTATTACCTCGTCATTCCTTCCCATATCATCGAGTGAATAAGCTACCATTCTTCCGCTCTCCACAATCTTTACACTATCCCCTAAGGCTCCAGCCTGGTTATAGGCTAATAAGGCATAATCATACGCTTTTTGATATTCGGGCCGATAAGCATAATGCAACTTGACCAGGATTGAATACCGGGATGTGTCTTTAGCTTTGGAAAGAAGCTGCTCTAATGAATCTATATTTTTGTTTAAATTCTGTGAAATAACAACGGTTGAACAAACGGATATTAGCATCCAGACAAGGAGTGATACTTTAAGATACTTTAAAAAGTTATGGTACATATGCAAGTTGACCTGACAAAATAAAAAAAATAAGTTATGAATTGCTATCACATTTGTCTCATCAGAGACTCAAAAAAAACAAAACCTTAAATCAACATATATAATAATTTTAAAACCCACTAAATCCAATACCTATGAAAAAATTATTCGCTATCATTCTTCTTGCTTCTTTTTCTGCCATCGCTTTCACTTCATGCACCGATGAAGATGTAGCCCCTGCAAAAGAATCTCATAACAACGGAGGTTCTCCAATCAAAGAAGGATAACCCAATCATTTAATAAAATATTAACAACCTTTAAATAAACACAATCATGAAAAAAATAATCGCCATCATCCTTTTTGCTTCTTTTTCTGCCATCGCTTTCACTTCATGCACGGATGAAGATGTAGCTCCTAAGAAAGAATCTCATAACAACGGAGGCTCTCCAATTAAAGAAGGATAATCCAATCATTTAAAATATTCATAACCTTTAAATAAACACAATCATGAAAAAAATAATCGCCATCATCCTTTTTGCTTCTTTTTCTGCCATCGCTTTCACTTCATGCACCGATGAAGATGTAGCTCCTAAGAAAGAATCACATAACAACGGAGGCTCTCCAATTAAAGAAGGATAATCAATTGTAAAATTTTAGGACACCCAAAACATTAATTAATATGAAAACCAAATCAATCATTGTATTAGCTGCGGCTGTGATCACGGTATCATCCCTGGTGGCTTTCAAGTCAGTAAATAATACTACCAAACCTGTAGCCCAGAAAGAAGTTGAAGGTATGACTAACAGCGGAGGTTTTGCCTTAAAGGATTAATTCAAAGAACGAAGGGTGAATTCCCGGTTACGAAGGTAGCCTGTTTACCCTTATCATTTTGAATAATCTTTCCACCTTGTTAGGGAAGTAGTATTTGCGAAAGCAATTAATACATACATTTACCGCTCCTTCATAGGCTCCATCTCTGTGATTGCTTCTTCACCGGTAAGGCTAAACAAAAATTCCCATGTGGGAAGGGGGCCGCTGTATGTCAAAAAATACCCGTTTTTTACAATTTCGGGGGGTAATCTTACATTATATTTTACCTACTCAATGGTTAATTCATAGGGCATTCGCATCTGGCTGCCTTGATAATTTTTCAATTTTTTCAGGTATTGGTAAGTATCAAAATAGACCCCTAATTCTCTTTTTAGCATGCGGGTTTCGGCACTTTCTTCTAACCCGCCAAGCCACTGCTCAAAGAAACTCTTCTGTATAGGGTAATACTTTAGTCTGTAATCTTCACCTAATCCTGCTGCTCCGGCCGCCAGGGTAACCGCTGTTTCAAAGTTGCCCAGTACATCTACCAACCCTCGTTCTTTGGCTTGAGTGCCGGTCCAAACCCGGCCCGATGCCACTTTCATCAACTCGTCCACAGGCATAGCTCTTCCCGCAGCAGCTTTGGTTGTAAATCCTTTATAAATCTCTTCGGTCTTCTTTTGCCAAATATTTTTCTCAACCGAATTTAGTGGTCTCGTCATGGTAATGAGTTCTCCAATTTCACCAGTCTTCACCTCTTCAAACGTAATACCCAGTTTGTTATCCAGAAAATTACTCATATCAAACAACACGCTAAACACACCAATCGACCCGGTAATAGTAGTGGGTTGAGCAACTATGGTATCGCAGGCCATAGCCAGGTAATACCCACCCGAAGCCGCGTAGTCTGACATAGATGCAATTACAGGTTTTACTTCGCTGGCCAGGTTAATCTCGCGCCACATTACATCCGATGCCAGTGCACTGCCGCCAGGAGAGTTTATTCGAATCACAATTGCTTTAATCCGATCATTTGTACGGGCTTTACGTAACTCTTCTGCAAAAGTATCTGACCCGATTAATCCATCTTGCGCCTTACCGGAAACAATTTCTCCATCGGCCACTATTACGGCTATCTCGTTTTTAGATGAGGATGGGTTTGATAGACTACGCTTATACTTACCATATTTAACAAGGTTTATTTTTGCCTTATCCGATAGCCCTAACCGGCTGCGCAGTTCTGCCTGTACCTGATCGAAGTAAACCAGCGAATCAACAAGGCCATATTCAACAGATGTAGCAGTGTTAACCACCAACATCTTGTCGGCAATTTCGCGTAAGCGTGTACCGTCAATATTGCGTGTAGCCGACACATCGTTTAAAATAGTCTGATGAATATCTTCAATCATTTCGTTAAGCTGAAGTTTATTTTCAGTACTCATACGATCTAGCATGAAGGGCTCTACTGCACTTTTAAAATCCCCTACTCGAAAAATCTGCGGCTTAATATCCAGTTTGTCAAACAATTTTTTAAAAAAAGAAACCTCTACCGAAAGACCATTAAACTCTAACTCACCTTCGGGATTGAGGTAAACTTTGTCGGCAGCAGAAGCCAGATAATAAGCCGACTCAGTATAATATTCGCTATATGCAATTATCCATTTACCTGATTTCCTGAAATCTACAAGCGCCTCGCGCAATTCCCGGGCAACTCCATAGCCGCCCATAAGCGTACCTACCTCCAGGTAGATTCCTTTAATCTTTGAGTCGTCTTTTGCATTTTTAATAGCGCGCTTAAGGGGCAGCAATCCGGTAGAAGAAACTATTCCGGGTATTGGCATATCTTCAAGCGGATCTTCAATTTCATTTTCTGTTATGGTACCATCCAGTTTCAAGTGCAAAACAGATTGATCTTTTACAACCACCTGTTGATTACTATCTGAAAAACTGGCAACCATGCCCACCAGCAGAAAAAAGCCCAGCACGCACAAAACAATAAATGCCAGCAACGACCCCAGGCATGAAGCTAAAAATGTCTTAAAGAAATTCATGGATTAGTTAATTAAGAATCCGAAAATTACAGAAAGAAGCACGGGATATAAAGCGACACCCTATCTTTCGCAAGAGAATGAACGCAACCCCGCTAATATTGTTACTTGGCAGCAACCTGGGCGAAAGCGACAAAGTGTTAAAAAACGCCATGCTTAGCCTTGAACATCACTTTGGAAAGATTGAATTAGCCTCATCCGTTTACAGAACTCAGGCCTGGGGCGAAATCAATCAACCCGATTTTTTGAACCAGGTAGTAGTAATACCATACAGTGGTACTGCGCACCAGGCGCTTAAAATTGCTTTGGACATAGAAAGTAAAATGGGACGCATTCGGTCCAAAAAATGGGGGCCTCGTATAATCGATATTGATTTATTATACCTGGGAACCCAGATTCTCCGCACCGAACACCTTACCCTTCCTCATGCGGCCTTGCACATCAGACGCTTTACTCTTATTCCGTTGGTAGAAATCCTTCCCGATTTTATTCATCCGGTATTCAATAAAACACATCAACAACTTCTTGCTGAATGTCCTGATGGTTTTGAGGTTACAAAATTACAGGCTTAACACCTCGGCTTGTGGTGCAATCTTCTTAACCAACCCTTGTAGTACCTTTCCTGGCCCACACTCAGCAAATTTTTGGCCACCGTCTTTAACCATGTTCTGTACCAGTTGAGTCCAACGTACAGGCGCTGTTAACTGATCGACCAGATTTTTTTTGATTACTGTAACATCGGTAGAGGATAAAGCCGTTACATTCTGATAAATCGGGCAAACCGGAGTACTAAAGGCTGTAGCCTGTATCGCGGCAGCCAATTCTTCACGGGCCGGTTCCATTAAGGGCGAGTGAAATGCTCCCCCCACCTGCAATGGCATTGCACGCTTGGCCCCTGCAGCTTTAAGTTTTTCGCATGCAATATCGATTCCCTTTAGTGAACCCGAAATCACTAACTGGCCCGGGCAATTATAATTAGCTGCCACCACAATCTCTTCGGTTATAGAGGCGCAAACCTCTTCAACCTTTGTGTCATCCAACCCTAGTATGGCCGCCATGGTAGAAGGATTAATTTCACACGCGCGTTGCATTGCCATTGCCCGTTTATAAACCAGCTTAAGTGCGTCTTCAAAGGAAAGTGTTTGGTTGGCCACTAAGGCCGAAAATTCGCCCAACGAATGGCCAGCCACCATCTGCGGTTGTATTGAATCCTGTGCCAGGGCTGTTACAACAGAATGAATAAATACAGCCGGCTGTGTTACTTTGGTTTGTTTCAGTTCTTCGGCCGATCCGGAAAACATAATTTCCGTGATATTGAAACCCAGAATATTGTTCGCTTTGTCAAAAAGTGATTTAGCTATAGGGTTAGCATTATAAAGTTCCTTACCCATTCCTGTAAACTGGGCGCCTTGCCCCGGAAAAACAAATGCAATCATGTGTGTGAAATTTGAATGCAGTTTACTGTATGCTGCGATAAGATCAAAATGTAGTTTACGCTACAAATCTGGCCTTCAGCTCGGGTGTGGGAATCATACAGGCCTCTTTTCTGCCAAACCAACGGTATCGATTACGGGAAATCCAATTATAAACTCCATCGCGGATAAATGACGGAATAATTATAAACCCGTATAGCAAGGGCCATCCACCTGTTAGCTGGCGGGCTATTTCAAGTGCAGCATTACTCTTTTGAAAAAGCTTATCTTGTTTAACCAGTAACACACTGTTCAGTTCAGAATCATCTAACCTGAAGTTGCGCATTTGATTTCTTCCAAATTCAGATTGAAGAGATGCAAACCTAAATTTTTTCTTTGGGTCGCGCTTAATTACAAACAGAACAGAATTATTGCATAGGTTGCAAACCCCATCAAACAAAATTACCGGATGCTCTACCGCACCAGTTGTACCCATCCTTTTATAACTTTATTTTGTTGGGCAGGGTCAATCATATCGAACGTAACATCTGCACTGTAATAATACATGCCGCTTGCCAACTCCTTGCCGCCACTATCGCGGCCATCCCAGTCTATATAAATAGAACGTTCGCCACCTGAAGTATACCGATACACTTCTTTGCCCCACCGGTTAAAAATTTTTACATCAACTTTAAGCACAAAACGTGCGCAACGTTTCCGTAAATCATTAAGATTCTGCCCGCAAGGCCCCACACCATCCTCGCCTATTACCGCTCCAATTCTATCGCTAAATGCGCTGAAAAAATCATTACACTGGTCGCTATTTGGCGTAAAAATATTAGGCAACTCATAATACGGACAATTGTCGAAACAGAACATATCACTCGCTTCGCTTTCGTTACCTGCCCGGTCTACGGCTACAATCTTATAACAAGCCGCAAAAGAAGGCAAGTTGGAATGGATAAAGAATGTATCAGAAACTACAGCTATTTCTGTAAACTCTTCTGTAAGGCGGTTAGCCATTAGTATTTTGTAATTACGAATGTCATCGCGGCAGGTTAGGTCGGCCGGGCGTTGCCACGATAATGTGTTACTGTATAAGTTTACACCGCATGATGCTGATTCCATAAAGTCGGCACAATCCTGTCCCGTCATTGTAAACTGTGGCTTGCAGGGCGGCACATTATCATTAGGTGTAGCACAAATAATTTGCGAAAAGTTTTCCAGGGGAGCGCTAATTTCAGGATTACCGTATGTACCGCGTGTGCGTACCCGGTAACAGTATTCCTCCGTTTCTTGTAGCGGACCTTCATCTATATAATTAAATCCGGCTTGCGTTACATTTACATCATCCAGAAATACCATTTGTATTTCGGTAGCATTTTCGGGGCCTCTGAAAATATCGTGCAGCGGATAGCTTTGTGAATTATTAGCCCAGGGCACATCGGCATTCCACGTTAAATCTATTTGTTGAAATTTAGAGGCGGTTTCTAACCTTACGGTAGAGGCTGTAGCCGATTCGCCAACTTTTACATTATTAGCATCATATGCTGTAACCCGGTAGTTATAGATCAGGTCTTGTGTATTGAGCTGCGTATCTAAAAAGGTGGTATCGGGGTCTGACCTTCTACCCGGAAATGCCGGTGTTAAATTAATGTTACCCGAGAAACCTTCAGCTCTGTGCAGTTCGTAAGTATAGGGTGGTGGAAACTGACCCGGGTCCGCTTCATAGGGTTTTGTCCATCGGATAAAAATATGCCCATCTGTACGACTTGTTACTTCAACCGAAACATTGGTAATAGTTGGTAAATCTGCCAGAATGGGTGGCAGACAAACTTCCTGAGATACCAGGCTTTCACCTCCACCCGGTTGAGGAAATACCGCCACCAGCCGATAGCAATACTTTGCCCCGGAAGCTAATCCATTTCCTCCGTTATTATCATTAAATGTAGTTGTACTTATGGGTACTGTTCCAATTAAGGAAAACCCAAGAAAATCGGGCATACCGGTAACGCAATCCGGAACAAAGGTTGACGAATCGACTCTACGCCAGATCTGCATACTTACAGCTTTGTCTTTACACGCGTAATCTACCCAGGTAATCTGAGCCGATCGGGTAGCCAGGTTTAGCACAGGGGCTTGCAGAACAGGAGGAGGACCAACAACTCTGATATTTACAGTTTTAAATTGCACCAGAGAAGGGCTTCCCTTGTCGGTGATTTTAAAATTTATCTGATAGGGTTGGTCTTTGATGTGATCGCAGGTGGTATTCCAGTTTAAGGTTTGAACGGCCTTTATACCCGATGCGGTGTATTGAAATTTAATAGGTGAAGGCGTAAAGGTTGCAGGAGATGGGTTAACGGAAAAAATCTGGGAGAAGGCTTCGATTTTCACACTGTCAAAATCCGGATCGGTACCAAACACATCAAATGTTATCGTTTCGCCTGCCACTACACAAAAATCAGAAGGTACTTCCAGTTCGGGGCGTTGATTCAAACAATCTTCCACAATAATCTGCATATCACGCACTACATATCCTTGCTGCACCCAAACTCCACTCACCTTTCTCCATTCAATTATTTTAAATGCAATGTTATACTCGCCTGGTGCCCCGGGTGCATCCCAGGTAATATTTCCGGTTACAGGATCTATTTCAAAATCAGGTTCTCCATTGCCGGCTTCATTGGCCGATCCATAAATCAAACCTATGCGATCGTAAAATGTCTTGGTATTCGGATCGAGGTAGGCTATTACATTAGAATTCTTATCCATCTTAGGAATAGTGAACTCGTACGATAAACTATCTCCATCCGGATCATACGCTCCGGGGTTATGGAAAAACGCTACACCCGTACATCCTTTATCGATAGGGGGAACTAACAACACCGGAGTATTACTGCACCCCAAAAACGGATCAATAATAATTTGAGTCTCAATATAAAAGGTAGTGTTAACAGAGTTGGCCATGTTTAACACACCTTCATTTCGATTAGCCTCCAGGTAACTAATAACGTACCGCCCGGGGCCGGGAAAGGTATGTTCAATTGTAAACGTTACAAAGCCAACTTCCTGCGGCAGGTTAAGTTCGGGAGGAAAAGTATTAGCGAGTTCGGGGGTTATAAAGGGAGCCGTTCCATCGCCAAAGCGTAACTCACCATCGCCAAAGCGGATAGGCGAACCCGTGTCGGTATACATGTTGATGGTTACAAAAAATTTAAGCGAATTACAATCGTCTCTTCGTAGTGTAATTTCGCCAGCGCGAATGTGAGTAGCCCAAACTGAAACCGGAAAGCTTGCTAAAAAAAGCCCCAACCCTAATAATCTGATCGCCCTGCTTAACATGTTGATGCCCTGATTTTTCACCGTTTAAAAACAACCAATCTGCACGCTAAGATACAAGTAACAATAAATACTTAGCCTTACCAAACCCGATTCTATTAACGCATTACCCGCTTAAATATTTGCCATTCGCACAACAATATATGGTTACGCTTTTGGCTACCAATAATTTCTCTAAATTTAACAATTAAGGCTATGCGTATCATTAAAGAATTTCTGAAGGACGAAATCAAGATTACCCTTTACCACTGGAATAACCGGTACCTGATAAAGTTAGAGTGGGAATTATTCGAACAAACTTTTAAAATACCCGAATGGGATTTAACCAGCGAAGCCGACATAGATGAAATTCTAAGTGCCGATTTTCTAAACACGGCTGCCAACCGCTTTCGCGAGATGGCAGGTGCACTGGGGCAGGCTATACAGCGGCTACCCTAGCCTTTTTGGTATTGACCCGCCAGCCCTTACCTTTGACATCCGCATTAGTTTACAGGAATGGAATTACTGGAAGAAAAGAAAAATAAGAATAAAAAATACGAACCTATACTTCACGGTATACCCGATTGGCCTGTATATCAGCTAAGCAAAAACCGAAAGGAGTTTGTTGAGTTGGTAACCCGGCAAGCAATAGAACGTATTAAAATATTACGCCCCTCGCGCAAGCAGCTAATTGATGAACTGGAAGCAACCGCTTACCGCGAACAAAACCGCATTAAACGAAACCGCTGGCGCGTAGACCCTAAAGATGATAGTCGCTTTTGGTCGTATATCAAAAATGAACTGGTTAGTTTAAGTGCTAAAAACGCTGAAACAACCAGTGCCACAGAAGACGCTCTGCTCGAAAAAATTGTACATCGGTATGCCAACGAGATTGCTGGTAATTTTAAACCCAACTCCTATCGCGTTACACGCGAAGTAGTTAAATTCTGGTTTCAGCGATTGCTTAATGGTGCACGGGTAAAAAAATTCGGAGCATTTTTTCGCAATCAATACACGCTTCGCGATAAAATTCATGTAGTAGGCAAAGTAAAGATGTTGCGCAGCTTGGCCAAAAAAGGAACCGTTGTAATGGTACCCACTCATTTCAGCAATCTCGATTCGATACTGATTGGATGGGTTATTCATTCTGTTGGCTTGCCTGCCTTTATTTACGGAGCAGGGCTCAACCTTTTCAATATAAAAATATTCGCTTACTTTATGAATAGCCTTGGGGCCTACAAAGTAGACCGAAGAAAAAAGAACCTCCCCTATCTGGAAACGCTGAAGATGTATTCCAGTCTGGCAATTCAAAAAGGTGCACATAGTTTATTTTTCCCGGGCGGAACGCGCTCCCGTTCGGGTTTAGTTGAAAAGCAATTGAAGCTGGGCTTGCTCAGTACAGCCATTGAAGCTCAACGCAACCTCTATCAGGAAACTCCTGAGGGTGAGGTTCGGAAAATTTTTGTAGTACCCGTTACACTCAACTACAACTTTGTATTAGAGGCGCCAGACTTAATAGAAGATTATCTGCAGGTAAAAGGTCAGGATAAATATTTTCCCGAACAGGATAAGTATGGAAGCATGGAGCTATTGCGCTTCATGTTCAAATTCTTTACCAAAGGCTCAAACATTTCTGTTTCAATAGGACCCGGTTTGGATGTAATGGGCAATTATGTAGATGATGAAGGAAACAGTTTAGACGCGCAGGGTCGCGTTATCGATACGCGCGGTTATTTTATTTCAAATGGAAGTATAACCGATGATAAGCAACGCGAGGATGAATACACCCGCATGCTAAGCCAGCGTATTGTTACAGAGTACCATCGCATCAACCGGGTATTCGCAAGTCATCTGGCAGCTTTTGTTGCATTCGAAATGTGGCAAAAGAAATATGCTAAACTGGATCTATTCAATTTACTCCGTTTACCAGAAGAAGACCTTGAACTGGACTACGAAGAATTTCGCGCAACCTTTAAGCGGGTGCGTAAAAAAATCTATGAACTAAAAGATCAAAATAAAGTTTACCATGCCACACACCTGAAAGGAAAAGTAGATCAGGTAATAAAGTTGGGTATTGAGAACGTGGGCATCTTTCACTTAAAACGACCGTTGCTCAAAAACAAGAAGGGCAACATTATTACCAAAGATCTTACCGTGCTATATTATTACCATAACCGCCTGGTTGGCTATGACCTTGAACAGTATATCTGAAAAACCAGTTGGTGTTATTGGTGCGGGCAACTTCGGAACGGTGATTGCCAACATACTTGCGTTAAACCGTAAGGTATTACTCTATACACGCGATGAGCAAACCGCTACCCGTATTAAATCCGAGAATCAAAATAAAGGGTACATTCTTCATGCAAATGTAGAACCTATGCATGACTTACAACGCCTGGCCAAAGAATGCGATGTACTGTTTCCTATAGTACCCTCTCAGCACTTTCGTGCAATGATGCGCCAACTCTCACCCTACCTGCAACCCTATCATATTCTGATACACGGCACTAAGGGTTTTGACATTACCTTACCCGAAGGGCAATTAATTGAGAACGTAACCAAACTTACCCGCCAACAGGTAAAAACCATGAGCGAAGTAATTCAGGAAGAAAGCGTGGTAGTACGGGTGGGTTGCCTGGCCGGACCAAACCTTGCAAAAGAATTAGCACAACGCCAACCCGGTGCAACGGTAGTGGCAAGCCATTTCAACGAGGTAATTCAATTAGGAAAACGCCTGCTGCGAAACGACCGCTTTCAGGTATATGAAAATAATGATATTGTTGGCGTTGAGATTGCCGGAGTACTTAAGAACATCATCGCGATTGCATCGGGCGCGTTAAGCGGATTGGGGTATGGCGAAAATGCAAAAGGATTATTGATCAGTCGCGGAGCAGTAGAGATGGTTTACCTCGGGCGTGCACTTGGTGGCGATTTAAAAGCATTTCTTGGTGTAGCCGGTATTGGTGATCTGGTAACTACTTGTAACAGCCCAATGAGCAGGAACTTTACAGTAGGATATCGATTAGCGAAAGGTGAAAAACTATCCGACATTCTTGCCGATATGACTGAGGTGGCTGAGGGTGTAAACACAGTACGAATCGCCAAGAAGTGTGCCGATCATTACAAAGTACGCGCACTTATCACCGACAGGTTATACAAAGTACTGTTTGAAGGTATGACGGTGGAAGAAGCCCTTGAATTTCTGATGCGCTATCCACTCAATGTGGATATTGATTTTATCTGATTACAGATTTGATTTAATCCGATCGGCAATAGCCTGCATCGTTTCGGCAGGTAATTTAATTTTGGGCATTGTAAAATTAATGTCGTTCATCGTATTTAATGGCACCAGATGCACGTGGGTGTGGGGTACCTCCAAACCAATTACAGCTACGCCTATCCGTTTACACGGAATTGATTTCTTTACAGCCTTTGCCACGCGTTGCGCAAAAATCATCATGTTTGCCAATGTGGTTGCATCCAGATCAAAAATATAATCAATCTCTGCCTTTGGCACAATTAACGTGTGACCTTCAACCAAGGGCATTACATCCAAGAACGCAATAAAATACTCATCTTCGGCAACTATATAAGCCGGTATTTCGCGATTAATGATTTTGGTAAAGACAGATGGCATCAGGCACTAATATTTACAATTTCAAACTCTACTTCGCCAGCCGGTGTTTTAATAACGGCTGTATCGCCTTTCTTTTTTCCCAGCAGTCCTTTGCCAATAGGCGATTGCGTTGAAATCTTACCCGCTTTAAGATCAGCTTCTTCTTCGGAAACTAACATATACGTTACCGAAGCTCCGTTCTTTTTATTCTTGATGGTAACTTTAGATAAGATGGATACAATACTGGTATCAATTTTAGTTTCATCTAATAAGCGCGCATTGCTAAGCAGGTTTTCCAACTGGGCAATCTTTGCTTCTAAATGCCCTTGAGCATCTTTAGCCGCATCGTATTCGGCATTTTCGCTCAAATCTCCTTTATCGCGAGCTTCAGCAATTTGTTTTGCAATATCTGCGCGTCCTTTTGTTTTAAGTGTACCTAATTCCTGGGTAAGTCTATCCAGCCCTTCTTTCGTGTAGTATGAAATCTTTTTACTCATAACATTCAGTTTTTTATTTCGTCAGCATTCGTTCTGAATCTGACAAAAAAAGAACAACGGCTTTTCAGCCGTTGTTTAAATTATACTTCAAAAGTATTCTTTTAATTCACTAAAACAAAATTAAGCCCCAACCAGATCGGGCAGTGTAAGTTTAATTTCTTCCAGAATTTCATCATCAAATTTAGCCAGGTATAATGTTTTGGCTTTTGTAAGTTGTTCTACGGTTAGCCCTTTAACACCACGCAGGTCAGCCTTGTATAAACTGGCATTTTCAAAATCGGCACCCATCAGGTAACTACCCGAAAGATTTGCCTCCATCAAAAATGCATTCTTAAAATTTGCTTTTATCAGAAATGAATTTTCGAATTGCGCCTTAATTAAAAACGCATCTTTAAAATTAGCACCGCTTGCATACGAACCCTTAAGCATAGCCTGATTAAGGTTAGCATTTTCAAAATTGGTTTGATTAAGGCGGGTATTCTCCATATTAGTTTCAATCAACGATGAACTGGAGAAGTTTGCTGAATTGAGATTAGAGCCTTTTAGGTTTACGTAGTTAAGATTAGTACGGGACAGGTGGCAGTTTACCAGGTTAATCTCATGAATTTTATGTCGGTTTAACCGTTTAATATTACCTACTGTTCGAAAGGCTGCTTCATCCGATTCCCACAATCGAAAATCGTCAATTTCATCTTTATAGGTTCTAATGCGCTGCCGGGTTTCTCCGTTCTGATTTAACCAGAATATTAAAATACCAATTATAGCAATATCGAAAATCATTCCGTGTGCCTCTGCTAAAACCTGCCCCCAGAAGTTATCGAAATCGTTCAGGTAATACGAAATACTCAAGCTAAGCACCAACACTGTTACGCCAGCCAATACAATGGTAGAGGTAAGCAATGGTTTTTCAATAATTATATTGAAACGCTCTACAAATGTGTGTCTGAATTTCTTAAAGCGGGGCATAACACTATACAAATACCATCACTCATCAAGTCTCAAATAAATAATAAAAAGCCAAATCACACCATATTCTAAAAAAATAATAGTACATCACCTTACGTGTAGATTATGCTATAATCAGAAATTACAATAATAGATGAATAGTGAGGAAATAAACTCCTAATCCCAACAAATCGTTAGTGGTTGTTATAAATGGCCCCGATGCAAGTGCCGGATTAATCCCAAACCGGTTGAGAATGATAGGGGTTATGGTACCCACAAAGGATGCAAACACCACTACAAAGAACAATGCCAGAGAAACCACCAGATTAAGCGAATTGCTTCCAAACACAAGCCAGTTTACACCAAATACAATCAACCCCAGGAATAACCCATTTAATAATGCCACGCTAAATACTTTCAGCAATCGCTTCCAAAGGCCATCGTCTACAAAACCTGGTTTCATTAAACTCTGAACAATCAGCGATGAAGTTTGAATACCTACATTTCCCCCAGTTGCCTGAATTAAAGGAACAAAAAATGCAATAGCCGTTACCTGCACCAACTCTTTTTCAAAAAATCCCATAAAACGGGCACTAATCAACCCACCTAAAATACCAATCAATAACCAGGGCAGGCGAGCACGTGTATTACGCCACACGCTGTCATCTTCTTCTACATCTTCGGTAATACCCGACATTAACTGCCGATCTTCTTCTGCCTGTTCGGTAATTACATCCACCACGTCATCAATTGTAATGCGCCCCACTAACTGGCCCTGTACATTTACAACGGGTACCGATTCCAGGTCGTACTTACTCATAATTTCAACTACCTCCCGGTCCTCCATATAGGTTTCTACAGATACTATATCTTCGTCCAGCAAGTCTTTAACAATCGTGCGGGGGTCGGTTAGAATTAACTTTTGTAGCGATACTTTGCCCAGGAAGCGATCAAAATCATCTACTACATACACAGTATAGAATTTAGTAACGTTTTCGGCTTGCTTGCGAATTTCCTCAACACATTGCACCACATTCCAATGGGCACGGGCTTTAATTAATTCCTTAGCCATTAACCCCCCGGCTACATTTTCATCGTAGCGCAGCAGATCAATTACCTGCGATTTTAAATCTGCATCAAGGCTGGCAATAATCTCTTCGCTGGTTTTAATGGGCAACTCGTTCAGAATATCGGCTGCATCATCCGAATCCAGGTGATTAACCACTTCTGTAATTTCACCTGCCGTATAATGGGTAAGGAAACTTTTGCGGGTTTCTGTATCTAAGTCATTAATGATTTTGGCGCGTACATCAACCGGTAGCAGATCCAGTACGTACTTGGATTCCTCGCCATTAAATTCATAAAGCAAGGCTGTAATGTCGGCCGGATTAACTTCTTCGAGCGAAGTGCGGATAAATTCATTATCGCGCGCATTTAGTGCCTCCTGGAAGCGATCCCGAAATTCCTTATTTAACTCAAACTCAATTTGCTTCACGATGCTTCTCCAGTTGAAGGGTTAAAAAAACAAATTGCTCTACATTTAATTGTTCGGCCCGTTTATCCATAAGCGGATGAGCCATTAATGAGGCTGGCAAATTTAAAATTTTAAGCGCGTTACGCAAGGTCTTACGCCTGTTTTGAAATGCCTGCTTTACTACAACCTTAAACAATTCTTCATTACATCCTAACTGCGTACAATTATTTCTGGTTAACCTGATAACAGCCGACATTACCTTGGGAGGTGGAAAAAAAACTCCGGGTGGCACCTTAAATAAATAGGTAACATCATAGTAAGCCTGCAATAACACACTAAGAATGCCATAGGTTTTACTGCCGGGCTTTTCTGCAATCCGATCGGCTACTTCTTTTTGAAGCATGCACACCACTTGTGTTACCTGATTGCGGTGTTCTAATATCTTAAAGAAGATTTGTGAGGAGATATTGTAAGGAAAATTACCAATAATAAACAGGGGTGCTTGGTACTTTTCTTTTAAATCGAGTTGAAGAAAATCTCCTTCGGTAATTTTATTAACCAACGAAGGGTAGTTCTCTTTCAGGTAAGCAACCGATTCGCGATCAATTTCAATAAGCTGTAGATCTACCTTTGGATTGGTTACCATAAATTGCGTTAGCACTCCTGTACCTGGCCCTATCTCTACTACTTGTTGGTTTGTTTCTGGTAACTGCAAAGCTTCTACTATGCGTTGCGCCACACCTCTATCTTTCAAAAAATGCTGACCAAGAAATTTTTTAGGACGTACACCCATCCGGCTATGAGAATTTGTACACAAACTTCACACTATAAATTCAAAACAAGAAATGTCCACTAAAAACAGTGATTATTAACCAGGCTATTCTTATGATTCTTAGAAATAATTACTAACCGATTAAATTTCGGTTAACTTGCAAGCTACACTCATTTCATTTTTTATGACTCCATCTTTAGACAAGCCCCGCATCGGTATTACCATAGGCGACCTTAATGGCATAGGCACCGAAGTAATTCTTAAAGCGCTTGCCGATAACCGCCTGCTAACCCTTTTTACACCTGTAATATATGGATCAGCCAAAGTCCTCTCCTTTTATCGCAAACAGATGGGCCTTGAAGAATTTAACTACAGCCAGGTAAAGGTAAAGGGTCAGTATTTTGGCAAGGCTATAAACGTTGTAAATTGCTGGGAAGAAGTAATTGAAATAAACCCCGGCCATCCCTCCAAACAAACAGCAAAAGCAGCATTATTAAGTCTTAAACAAGCAGTGGCAGAGCTGAAAGAAGGGCACATAGATGGATTGGTTACCGGTCCAATTGATAAAAACACCATTCATGGTGAAGAATTTCCGTTTCAGGGGCATACTGAATATTTAACTCAAGAATTCAATGCCGGTCAAAGCCTTATGCTAATGGTGGGCGAAAACCTGCGGGTGGGTTTAGTAACCGAACATGTACCGGTAAAAGATATTACCACCTTTATTACTAAAGAACGGGTAGAGTTGAAAATCCGGCTAATGGAGCTTTCCCTAAAACAAGACTTTCTGATACATAAACCAAAAATTGCCGTTCTTGGGTTAAATCCCCATGCAGGAGATGAAGGATTACTGGGCCGCGAAGAACTCGATGTAATCAAACCGGTAATCAACGATCTTAAAGCAAAAGGAAAATTGATCTTTGGGCCATTTCCTGCTGATGGCTTTTTTGCCAGCGGCCAACACAGCAAGTACGATGGTATAGTAGCCATGTACCACGATCAGGGTTTGGTGGCTTTCAAAACCTTATCGTTCGAATCGGGCATAAATTACACAGCGGGGTTACCTTATGTACGCACCTCGCCCGACCATGGCACAGCCTATAACCTGGCCGGAAAAAATATGGCCAGCGAAAGTTCTATGCGCCAAGCCATGTATGTTGCATGCGACATTATTAAAAACCGAATGGAACAAATAGTAGAAAAGTAAAAAACTTACATGGTTTTTTTACCATTCATATGCCTGTGTGCGGATTATTCGCAATAAGTAACTACTTTACTAGCAAACATGTGAGACGGAGCGAATGGATATTGTTACTAAAAAGAAACTAAACATCCTGATTCAACTGGCAGAAGCAGACAAACACTTTGCACGGGCAGAGCGCGAAATGATCCTGAAAATTGCCAGTGACAGAAAATTCCCGGAAGATGAAGTAAATCAACTGGTTCGCAACCCTGAGCCTATTGATACACTGGGCGCACTTTCGAACGACCAGAAGTTTGATTACCTGGTAGATTGTATCGGTTTGATTTTTGCCGATCAGAAAGTATTTGAAAGCGAAGTTATTTTTACCAAAAGCATTGCCATTAAGCTTGGATTTAAGAAAAATGTAGTGGATTACCTGATAGAAAATTTGGATAAAAAGCCACATGCAGAATTAAAAAGCACAGTTTTCGCAGAATACTGGTAATAACAGCCGCCCACCGGAATTGATTTTATAAAATACTCAAAAAACCGGTCGAAAAAGGCGAAAATCCAATAAATACTAATAAATTTGCCCGCTCATTTTAAAAACCTTCGGGTTTGAAAGAGTTTGCAGTTAATATCATTGGCCTGAGTAATAAGGCCCATCTTTTCAACTACAACCTTGGAAAAGGTTTTTTTGAAAAGTACGGTACTGAAACCATTTCGGATGGCCGTTTTGATGTTGAGGTGACTCTGGATAAAAAGGAGACGTTCATTGAAGTGGATTTTAAGATTTCTGGCCAGGCGGCCCTGGTGTGCGATCGCACGCTGGAACCGTTTGATTTTCCCATTACTGAAACCCGTAAAATGGTTTTTAAATTTGGAGAAGAAGCCGCAGAAATAAGCGATGAAATCGTAATTATTACACGCGATCAGGACAGTATTGACCTGGGGCAGTACTTATACGAATTTATTGCACTTGCCATCCCCATGAAGAGGCTGCACCCACGCTTTGCCAATGAAGCCGAAAGTGAACAATCTCTTATATACTCCACTTCAAATGACGAAGAAGAAAAAAAAGAAAATGAAGAAATTGACCCCCGCTGGGAAAAATTGAAGAAATTAAAATAGAACAGATAAAGTAAAAGTTAAACAGAATAGGTTATGCCAAATCCAAAACGTAAGACCTCGAAAACCAGAAGAGATAAAAGAAGAACGCATTACAAGGCAACTCCCAAGCAAATGGCTGTATGCCCCACTACAGGCGAAAACCACTTACCACACCGCGCTTTCTGGCACGAAGGCAAGTTGTATTTTAAGGGTAATGTGGTAATGGAAAAAGAAGTACTGGCATAATACGCCATGCGCGTTCTGCGAAAGCAAAACCAATTTAATTTTCCATCAGCTTCTCGTAATCCCGAAAAGCACACGTAACGTATGTATTTTTATTGCCCGATTGTTTATCAATCGGGCTTTGTTTTTATAAGCAGTTAAGTTTTAGATTTACCTACACGCAAAAAACACTATGAGTAAAATAAGAGCGGCTATTACAGGAGTTGGGGGATACGTTCCTGATTATATTCTCACCAATCAGGAATTGGAGAAAATGGTTGAAACAAACGATGAGTGGATTACCACCCGCACAGGTATTAAAGAAAGACGCATTCTGAAGGGCGAAAACCAGGGTGTATCGGTTATGGGTATTGCAGCTGTTCATGATATGCTGGCTAAAACCAAAACAGATCCTAAGGATATTGACGCTATTATTTTTGCTACCGTTACTCCCGATATGACATTTCCGGCTACCGCTAATATTGTGGCCAGTACCATTGGTGCAACCAATGCCTTCAGTTTCGATATGGGCGCTGCCTGCTCAGGTTTTGTTTATGCTTTGGCCACAGGATCTAGTTTTATTCAATCGGGTGTTTATAAAAAAGTGATTGTAATTGGTGGCGATAAGATGTCTGCTATCGTAGACTATACCGATCGTACCACCTGTATTATTTTTGGCGATGGAGCCGGTTGTGTGTTACTGGAACCCACCACAGAAGATGTTGGGGTTATGGATTGGGAACTGCGCAGCGATGGAAGTGGCGAACAGTTTTTACACATGAAAGCCGGTGGCAGCCGTAACCCGGCCTCAATTGAAACTATTGCAAAACGTGAACACTTTGTGTACCAGGCTGGCTCTGCGGTATTTAAGTTTGCTGTAACCAACATGGCCGACATTTCGGCACAGGTAGCGGAACGCAACCATCTGAATGCCGGTAACATTACCTGGCTGGCTCCGCATCAGGCCAACAAGCGCATTATAGACGCTACCGCCAACCGGGTGGGTATTAGCGAAGATAAAGTAATGATGAATATAGAACGCTACGGTAATACCACAGCCGGCACCATTCCGCTTCTGTTGTGGGATTATGAAAAGAAACTTAAAAAAGGCGATAACATTCTGATGGCGGCTTTTGGCGGAGGATTTACCTGGGGAGCCGTTTATGTAAAATGGGCCTATAATGGCCAGTAAGTATTGCGCTCGCCTACATCATAAATTGACATTATCCATTTCATTTGTAAATTAAAGTTTGATTTTTTATGGCAACTATTTCTGATCTGAGCAAAGGGAACTACATCCGCTACAATGGCGAGGTGGTACAAGTAGAAGAACTCTTGCACCGCACACCCGGCAACTTACGAGCCTTTTATCAGGTTAAAATGCGCAGTGTACGCACCGGCAAAATCGTAGAAAACCGTTTCCGTCCGGGCGATGCCGTAGATCAATTACGTGTTGAAACCAAAGAATACCAATATTTGTATGCCGATGGCGATAGTCTGGTGTGCATGGATAACGACACGTTCGAACAGGTGTATATCGACAAGGTATTGCTGGGGCAATCCGTTAACTATATTAAAGAAGGAGTTACATTATTAATTGCCTTCGAAAATGGAACTAACCCCATTACAGCCGAGCCACCTGCGCATGTAATAGTAAATGTTACCTATACAGAGCCTGGTCTGGCTGGCGATACCGCTACCCGTACACTCAAAGCTGCCACCATCGAAACGGGTGCCGAAATTCGGGTGCCGTTATTTGTAAACACAGGCGATACTATTAAGATTAAGACCGATACTGGCGAATATATTGAACGCGTGAAAGTATAAATCATGGCAACAAAAAAAACCTCTAACGGAAAAAGCGCAAGCAGCGCAAACGAACCCACAAAAAAAGCTGAAATGAAAACTTCTGAAATCCGGGATCTTATCGACTTTATTGCGCAGTCAGGCTTAAATGAAGTAGATATTGAAACCAAAGAATTGAAACTTCATGTAAAACGTGAGCCCGATCAAAAAGTAATCAAATCCTCGGCCCCCGTTATTGCACAACCCGTATCGGTTACACCACAAGCCGTAACCGCACCGGCTGTAACACAAACACCGGCCAAGGTAGAGAAGCCTGCTACCGGTAAAAATACGGTAGAGATCAAATCGCCTATGATTGGTACTTTCTATCGTTCGGCAAACCCCGATTCGCCCGCGTTTGCATCGGTAGGCGATAAAATTTCAAAAGGACAAACGGTATGTATTATTGAGGCTATGAAGCTATTCAACGAAATTGAATCAGAAGTTTCAGGCACTATAGTAAAAGCGATGGTTGAGAATGCATCGCCCGTTGAGTACGACCAGGTACTATTTGTGGTAGAACTGGATTAATTTCCAATTCAGAATTGAGGGTTTAAGATTATTGAACGGAACCTTCCGGCTAAACCAATCTTGAATTCGGAATTTTAAATTTTGAATCTAAACATATGTTTAAAAAGATATTAATTGCCAACCGGGGCGAAATTGCGCTACGGGTAATCCGCACCTGTAAGGAGATGGATATTAAAACAGTAGCTGTTTACTCTACTGCTGATAAGGAAAGTTTACATGTGCGTTTTGCCGATGAAGCGGTATGTATTGGCGATGCGCCCAGTAAAAACTCCTATCTCAATATTCCACGCATTATTTCTGCGGCCGAAATTACCAATGCCGATGCCATTCATCCCGGCTATGGTTTCCTTTCGGAAAATGCGGAATTCTCTTCGGTGTGCCACGAGTATGGAATTAAATTTATTGGCCCAACCCCTGAAATGATTCGCTCTATGGGCGATAAAGCCACGGCAAAAGCAACCATGATAAAAGCTGGAGTGCCCTGCATTCCCGGTTCCGATGGCTTGCTCGAATCGATGGAGCAAGGCATGAAAATAGCCAAGGAAATAAAATACCCGGTTATTGTTAAAGCTACTGCAGGAGGTGGTGGTAAGGGCATGCGCATTATTAACGATGAATCGGAATTTAAAAAAGCATGGGACGATGCCAAGCGCGAAGCTGGTGCAGCCTTTGGTAATGACGGTTTATATCTTGAGAAATTTGTAGAAGAACCACGCCACATCGAAATACAGATAGTGGGCGACCAATATGGAAAGGTGTGTCACCTTTCTGAACGCGATTGTTCTATACAAAGAAGGCATCAGAAATTAGTAGAAGAAACACCCAGTCCAATTATAAATCAGGAGTTGCGCGAACGCATGGGCGAAGCTGCCATTAAGGGCGCCAAAGCCATTAACTACGAAGGTGCTGGCACAATCGAGTTTCTGGTAGACAAACATGGCGATTTCTACTTTATGGAAATGAACACCCGCATACAAGTAGAACACCCGATCACCGAAGAAGTAACCAACTACGATCTTATTAAAGAACAGATTAAAGTAGCTGCCGGTGTTCCTATTTCTGGTAAGAATTATTTCCCAATGTTATTTTCCATGGAGTGTCGCATCAATGCAGAAGATCCGGGCAACGGGTTTCGCCCTTCTCCAGGTAAGATCGTAAACCTGCATACCCCAGGCGGGCACGGAGTGCGGGTGGATAGCCATGTATACGCAGGCTACACAATTCCTCCTAATTACGATTCGATGATTGGTAAATTGATTGTAACGGGTCAATCGCGCGAGGAAGTGATTACCCGCATGAAGCGCGCACTGAGTGAGTTTGTAATTGAAGGTGTAAAAACCACCATTCCGTTTCATTTAAAATTAATGGATAACCCAACGTTCCGGTCAGGTAAGTTTACTACCAAATTTTTGGAAACCGGATTTGACTTTTCAGACCTGAAGTAACCGGTATTTCAACAACCCTTTGAAATCCCCCGCTCTACCAGCGGGGGTTTTTATTTTATAAGCCATACCCGATCACAAACGTATCGTTCAAGATGGGATACTGTAAACAATATCCTGTTTTTAAAGTACCAGGTGTCAGCAAAAATCCCCTTTTAAGAGGAGTTTTAATACCTCATCTTTTACCGTGATTTGATGGTCTGAGTTGCTCTTTTTTAAGTGTCAACCTTAATTTAATTACCCATGAAAAAAGTATGGATCATTTTCGGCATGTTAACCATTGTTGTATGGAGTTTTGCTCAAACCAAGCCTAAGCCTAAAGAGAAAGAGAAAGAGAAAGCACCCACAGCCAAAGAGATGGAAGAGATGATGAAAGAGGCTCAGCAATTGATGGATGACCTGGACCCTGAAACCAAGCGCATGATGGACAGTATGGGTATAAAGGTTCCTTCCTTCAAAAATGTACCCAAGGTTACCGATAAGCAACTTGCAGAAGCAGCAGAAATGGAAGGAATGGTAATTCCTCCAAAGAAAACAGAGTTAATAGCTTCATTGCCAAAAACCATTTTATCCAAAACCCAACTTGCAGACTTTGTTAAAAAACAAAATTCTTCCATTGCGGGTATAATCAACCCAGAATCAAAACTGGTAGCCGATAAATTAATTCAACAGTTTAAGACCGATCCGAATGCCGGTGCCATGCTTGCTTCGGGTGCAAATGGTATGTGGTTGTATGGTCAGAAAGAATCGGCTGTGTACCTGATGGGTAAAGCATTAGAGTTACAACCTAATGCCGATAATTATAATAACTATGCAGCCTATCTTACCATGACAGGTGCAGCACACATTGCTATACCTATTCTTCAAAAACTAAATCAGGTGCATCAGAAGAACAGCACCATTTTAAATAACCTGGCCCATGCCTGGCTTCAATTAGGCGATGGCGTGCTGGCAAAAAAATATTTAGACAGTACAATTGCCATTTATCCGTTCCATCCCCAGGCTAACTTCACCAAATGCCTGATTCTGGAAAAAGAAGGAAAAACAACTGAAGCAGCGGCAGCCTTAAAACAATCTCTTCAGCACAGCATAACCCAAAAAAAAATTAATAAACTAAAAGAACTTGAAAAAAATAAATTCAAACATCCGGGATATACTATTCCCAAAGTATACGCGTCAACCTCTTTTAATCTGGCAGCGTACTCAGCTCTTGTGCCTTCAGAATATGCCGATGAACCCGGACCTGCCGTGCAGGATAAATGGAATGCATTTAGAGAACAGATACTGGAAGAAAAAAACAGAGTTGAGCAACAAAGTGTAATGGCCGGTAAAGCAATGGACTATGAAATGAAGAAGGTTACAAGCATGGCCGCCAAAAAGGGTGGTGTCAATTTTCCACCGTACTATCACCAGGCACTGGATAGGCTCAGTAACTACAGTACAAGCTTCGGATCAAAATTAAAAAAAGAAGGTGAAGCTGAAGTAGCCTTCGTGTTAGAGAAAGCAAGATTGAAAACTGAATTTGAGAAAGAGCTTGCAGCTGAGAAAATCCGTTTCGAAAAAATTAAAGGAATTTCAAAAGGCTCCAATAGTTGTGAGGGAGAATTACCTATTATTAAAAAATATCTGAAAGCGGTAAACACCCTTAATCAGAAACACAACGAAGCACTTATTACAAGCCTGACTTCTTCAGCATACCAGATGATGAACTATTCAATAGATGTTGCCTTAACCGATGCTGCCGCACTTAAAGCCATGCTGGACATTAAATATAATTTTCTGGACAAACTCTATCAACTTCCTCATGAATCTTATACCGGGCTTATTTGCCCTGGCCAAAAAAAAATTGAGCCATACAAAAACCAACCGCTTCCTGATTATGATGAAGTAAACTGCAATATCTTAAACACCATTAATTCGCCTGGCCTGGGTACCATTGTTATGCGGTGCAATAAAATGACTATGAATTTAAACCCTGTTCTCTTTCCGGCCAAGGGATCTATTACCGCCAATTTTGATGGCTATGTAGAGCAGGCTTCTATTGGGGTTACTGTAAAAGCAGTAGAAATTGAAGTGGGCGCATCATTTGATAAAGATGGAAATTTTGTGAGTGGTAATGGCAGTGCAACAGCAACCGTTAAAGGCGTAAAAATAACTGCCAGCGGAGAAGTAGATCCAAACGGATTTAAAAAAGGCAGTGTTGAGCTTGGCTTAGATGCCGAAATGAAAGTAATGCCAAAAGAACTTGAAAACATGGCACCCGTTCAGGTTTCTTTAAAAGATCAATTTGGCGTTGGTATCGAGGTAAATAACGATGGGCTTTCGGGTGTGTATGTAAAAAACAGGGCAAGCGGAAGCGTAGCCGCCAGCATCAAAACCGATAGTGGGGAAAAAGTAAGTGCTGCCAGCGCTTCGTTAAGTGCCAATAATCGTTGGGGTGTAAACTCCGGGCACTCCATTGGCGGGTCACTATCCGGTCTGAAGTTTTAGTTATAATGATTTTGTTTCCAAGTCAGATACAAGCGGGACGCTTGCACCTGACTTGGAATATTTTAGAATCAAGCACAGGCAAAATGTTTTATCATGTTACACACCATCAGAAGTTAATACGACATAGTCTGGATTGAGAAATGGTTCAATTCGTGGAATAAAATCCATTTCAAATCTCATTTAAAATTCCCACATTAGTCCTCAACTACCTGGTATGAGGATTTTAGTTGGAATCATTTGTATTGCTCTTATTTCGTCTGTCATTATCAGCGGGTGCAGGCAAGATAAATCAACTGCTGAAGCATTAGACTCAGTAGATTACAACCTGCATATCCGCCCACTCCTATCCGACCGCTGCTTTAAATGTCATGGCCCCGATGCCAACCAGCGCAAAGCCAATCTGCGCTTAGACACACCAGAAGGCGCACGGGCTGCACTTAAAGACAACCCATCTGCTCATGCCATTATTCCAGGAAACCCGGATAAATCGGAAGTGTATGTTCGTATTTCTGCATCTGATACCTCTGAGGTTATGCCACCACCCAATTCGAACCTGTCGTTAAATCAGAATGAAATTGCGTTAATCAAAAAATGGATTGAACAGGGCGCGAAGTACAAGCCGCATTGGGCCTTTATTCCGCCAACGCAACACACACTTCCATCGGTAGCGGATGAAACCTGGCCCAAAAATGAAATTGACTATTTCGTCTTGCAAAAAATTGAAATGGCCAATCTGCAGCCTAACGAAGAAGCCGACAAAGAACGATTATTGAAACGTGTAAGCCTCGATCTTACCGGTCTTCCCCCCTCACCCGAATTGCACGATCGTTTTCTTGCCGACAACTCCGATAATGCCTATGAAAAAATTATTGACGAGTTACTCGCCCAACCACAGTATGGCGAAAAAATGGCTGTGCATTGGATGGATGTAGCCCGCTACGCAGATTCGCACGGGTATCAAGACGATGGATTACGTACCATGTGGCCGTGGCGCGATTGGGTAATTCATGCTTTCAATCAGAATTATGCCTATGATAAATTTGTTACCTGGCAGGTGGCTGGCGACTTGTTGCCCAATCCCACAAAAGAACAGGTATTGGCCACTGGGTTTAACCGTAACCATAAGATAACACAAGAAGGTGGTGTAATTGATGAAGAATATCGCATTGAATATGTAACCGACAGAACCAACACCTTTGCAAAAGCTTTTCTTGCGTTAACATTTGAATGTGCGCACTGCCACGATCATAAGTACGATCCTATTTCGCAAAAAGATTATTACCGTACGTTTGCCTTCTTTAATCGTGTACCCGAAAAAGGTTTGCTGGGCGATATTCAACTCGCTTCACTGGCCGATCCGCCCAAAATAAAAATCACGAACGAAGAAGTACAAAACATACTCACCTTTATCAACAAAAAAGATACTACTCCGGTTGAAGTAATGGTGATGAAAGACACCACGTGGAAGCGCCCCACTCATATATTAGTTAGGGGTGTATACGATGCACCAGGAGAAATCGTAACCATAGGCGTACCTGATATTATACTTCCATTTGATTCATCCACCTATGGTAACAATCGGCTGGCATTGGCGAAATGGCTCTTCGATGAAAAACACCCATTAACCGCCCGTGTGTTTGTAAACAGAATGTGGCAAGAGTTCTTTGGCCGCGGACTGGTAAAAACCAGTGGCGATTTCGGCATGCAGGGCGAACTCCCTTCTCACCCCGAGTTACTCGATTGGCTGGCGGTTGATTTCAGAAAACACGGATGGGATATAAAGCGATTGGTGAAACAAATGGTGATGTCGGCTACCTATCGGCAATCGTCAGTTATCAGTAAAAAACATGTAGAACAAGATCCGGACAATGTATGGCTTTCGCATGCTCCGCGTATCAGGCTCACATCCGAAGGCATACGCGATCTGGCTTTGGCCAGTAGTGGGTTATTAGTAAAGGAAATTGGTGGCCCCAGCATGAAAGTGTACCAACCAAAAGGTATTTGGGAGTCTTCCACATCGGGGCGGGGCGTGCTGGCAAGGTATGTTCAGGATCATGGCGATAAACTATACCGAAGAGGGCTATATTCATTTATTAAACGCACAGTACCTCCCCCCGGAATGCTAATTTTTGATGCCAGCAACCGCGATCAGTGCGAAGTAAAACGCGGAGTTACTAATACTCCATTACAAGCGTTGTTATTATTAAACGAACCCTTAATGCTGGAAGCTGCACGGGTATTGGCCGAACGGCTGATGTTGAATCAATCCTCAGAAGAAGAAAGAATTAAACGTGCCTTCCTTTCTATTGTTTGTCGCGAGGTTAAGCAAGCCGAGCTTTCGGTTTTGATGACCTATTATGAAACTGAAAAAAATAATTTTCGCGCTGCACCCGATAAAGCCATTCAGTTTATTGCGACCGGAGAATTCCCGCATGAAAACGTAAGCGATACAGTTACACTCGCTGCGTTAATGCAGGTTATTCAAACAATTTATAACATGGACGAAGCCATAACCAAAACCTGAAACCATGAGCAAAGAATTTACCGATCATCGATTTCATCTTACGCGCAGACATTTTCTGGGGAAACTAAGTTTGGGTATTGGTTCAGCTGCGTTGGGTTCTCTATTAATTCCCGATCTGTTCTTAAAGTCCGAATCACCGCTTACTTCGCCTGGCTTACCACACTTTGCTCCAAAAGCAAAACGGGTTATTTATTTATTTCAAAATGGAGCCCCATCACAATTAGAAAGTTTTGATTACAAGCCCTTGCTCAACAAGATGACTGGCGAAGAACTTCCAGCTTCTATTCGTATGGGGCAGCGCTTAACCGGCATGACGTCTGGCCAATCCAAATTTCCGCTGGTGGGTTCGTCCTTTACGTTTAATCAATACGGAAACTCAGGGGCGTGGGTAAGCGAATTGTTTCCCAACATAGCTAAGGTGGTGGACGACATTTGCTTTATCAAAACCATGCACACAGAGGCTATCAATCATGATCCAGCTCTTACATTTATGCAAACCGGTGCCCAGCAAGGTAACAGACCCAGTATGGGTTCCTGGTTGAGTTATGGGTTAGGAAGTGAAAACAAAAATCTTCCTGCGTTCTGTGTATTGCTTTCACGTGGCCGGGGTAACGGACAAGGTGTATACTCGAAATTATGGACGAACGGATTTTTAGATAGTGTGCATCAGGGCGTACAATTTAGCAGTAGCGAAGAGCGCGTGTTATACCTGAAAGATCCGGAAGGCAGAGACCGGGCTGACCGCAGAAATATGCTCGATCAACTCGCACAATTAAATGATTTGAATTACAAAGAATTTGGCGACCCGGAAATAAAGGCGCGTGTACAGCAGTATGAAATGGCTTACCGCATGCAAACAGCTGTTCCTGATTTAACAGACTTAACCAAAGAGCCAGACAATATTATAAAGATGTATGGTTCTGATTGTCTGGTACCCGGAACCTATGCCGCCAATTGTTTGCTGGCCCGAAAACTTTCTGAAGCCGGAGTTCGCTTTGTGCAATTGTATCATCAGGGATGGGATCAACATGGAAACATGGTAGGCGAAATGCCATTACAGGCACAGGATACCGATAGAGCAACCGCGGCATTAATAATGGATTTGAAACAACGGGGGTTGCTCGATGAGACCTTAGTTATTTGGGGTACAGAGTTTGGGCGTACCAATTACTGCCAGGGCAATCTCTCAAAAGAAAACTATGGCCGCGATCATCACCCACGCTGCTATACCATGTGGATGGCTGGTGGTGGTGTAAAAGCAGGAACTACCTATGGTGAAACAGATGAATTTGGATACAACATAGCGCGCGATCCGGTTCATGTAAACGATTTTCATGCTACCGTGCTTCACTTAATGGGTTTAAATCATGAACATCTTACCTATAAACATCTGGGCCGCTATTACAGGTTAACTGATGTGGCCGGTAAACTGGTTCCCGGTTTACTTGCATAAAACAGACATAGAAACCGGACATAATTAATGAGCCCCTTAAAAAACCTGACGCTCTTTATTCTCTTTCTTACTTCATTTCTTTTTGCTTTCGCAGATAGAATAGTGTTACCGGTATGGCTACAGGTTGCCGGGCGCTTACATCCCGTGCTCTTACACCTTCCCATTGGCATTATCGTGCTGGCCGTATTTCTTTTAATGCTTCGATCACAATTTAAGGCTAAACAATTCAGAAAATTGATGTCGTATTGCTTGGTGATTGCTGCCCTAACAGCATCACTCACCGCTTTTTTCGGTCTGCTATTGTCGGTAGGGGGCGACTATGGCGAAGCTTTACAGCGCCACAAGGTAAGCGGTCTTATATTGGGTTGGCTCAGTTACGTGGTTTTAGTATTCTATCAGTCATCATCGGAAATTAAAGCACTAAAACGAGGAGGCATTGTGCTTTTGTTTGCCCTATTGATTTTTGTGGGACACACCGGCTCTGTACTCACGCATGGAGAAAATTTTGTACTGGCGCCCCTCCAAACTTCTCAATCCGTTGCGTTACAAGATACTTCATTATATCAATTAGCTGTTAAACCGATACTGGATAAGAAATGCTTCTCTTGCCATAACGACTTAAAAGCGAAAGGGAAATTCGTTATGACATCAATGGAAAAGTTTATACAGGGAGGCGAAAGTGGTGCAGCGTTCATTTCCGGCAATCCTGATTCCAGTCGTATGATTCAATACATACAGTTACCTCTTGAGCATGATAACCACATGCCACCCGATGGCAAACCCCAACTCTCTCAATTTGAAATTAATTTATTACACGCATGGGTTAAATCGGGGGCTGCATTCGAGAAGAAAATAAGCGACTACAACCCAGTTGACACCCTGGTATTGTTGGCAAATACAGTAACGGCTAAGTTACCAGACGCTAACACGGATTATACATTCAAACCCGCATCTGCTGACTTGGTTAAAAACCTCAACACTCCATTCCGTACAATCTTTCCCTTATACACCAATAGCCCCGCATTGCAAGCTGATTTTTTTGTAAAGGAATATTTTAAGATTGAAGCATTGAAAGAATTGAATAAAATTAAAGAGCAACTCGTTGCACTTAATCTTTCCAAGATGCCGGTACGGGATGATGATCTTAGCCTTCTTTCAGCTTTCAACAACCTGGAAATCCTAAACTTAAATTTCACCGCTATAACCGGTTCAGGCCTTTCTAATCTTAAAACATGCACAAAATTAAAATCAGTTTCATTATCCGGAACAAAAGTTACGGTAGAATCATTAAAACCCATTCTTGAATTACCTGCCATTCAAACCCTATACATCTGGAATACCAGCATTGGTGAAACCCATAAACTTGAGCTGGAGAGAGCGCATCCAAAAATCAGATTCATTCATACACTCTTTAAAGACGAAAGCATTTTGGCTTTGAGTAAACCTATTCTAGTAAATGAAGGTGTACTCAAAAAAAATGATTTGATTCAACTAAAACATACCCTGCCCGGAGTAGCAATTCGGTACACCCTTGATGGCCCAGCCCCTGATAGCATAAATGGCACACCCTACCACGAACCAATCCAGATTACAGAAACTGTTAGACTTCGGGCTATCGCATGTAAAGATGGTTGGTATTGTAGCAACGTATTTGAAAGCACCATCTATAAAGAAGGTGTTAACCCTTTACAGGTTGAGTTGTTATCTCCACCCGACAAGCAATACCCTGGCGAAGGTGCTGGTTCACTTACCGATGGCCGTAAAGGTTTTGTAGATATTTTCAAAGAGCCTGCATGGCTTGGCTTCCGCGATAATAATTTTGAAGCTGGGTTCGATTTTGGCGATAATCCACCAACCCTTACCAAATTTGTAGTAAGCTATGCCGATAATCTGGGTGCTTATATCTTTCCTCCCACCGAAATACAGATTTGGGCTGGCACGAATAAAAATAAGTTAGTGCTTATTCATACAGAAAAATTTACTGAGCCTAAGACCTATCGTACACCTCAAATGAGTTTTATCAGTTTTATGCTACCCCCATCTAAGCATTCTTATTACAAAGTAGTAGCTAAGCCCATAACTAAACTTCCAGCTTGGCATAGTGGCAAAGGTCAGAAGGGTTGGCTCTTTGTGGATGAAGTGTTTTTTTATTGATTTATAAAAACAAAAAGAATAATCGTCAAACATAAAAAAAGGTCAGGCTACAAACCTGACCTCTTTTTATTAGTTTTTATATTCATTTTTTATCCTTCCCTTCTTCCTTCTTAATCACTTCACCCAACTGAGTTTGTTTCTCCTTTACTTCATCGGCCATCTTTTGCAATTCAGTGGCCACTTTACCTTTCAGATATTCTGGTAATTCCATATCGGCCATGTTGAATATCTTCTGTAACGGAGGTACAGACTTATATAATCCTGAAATAAAATTGACCGTAGAAGTTTTTCCATCGCCTGTTCCATTATTGCCACCGTCCCAAACGGTAAGTTTAACACTAAATTCCCGGAGACCAATTTTAATTTTTCGGATTTGAAATAAGTAGCTATTTGTGACTTGTAATACTGGCTACTATAACCATTTTGGTTTTGCAATATTCATGGATAGTGTAACTAATAAAATCAGTGCCGCAAAAGAGATCAGAATTGCTAAGATCAAAAATCTCCTGTTTTCTCTTTTTATTTCCTGCACCATCAAGGATCGGGCAGATGCTGACATAATTGGATCATTCTCAGATAGCGATTGAGAAGGTTTCGTTTTGAAGCTCAAACTATCCTTCATAGATAGCTTAGTCGCTTCTTTTCTCAACTCACGGTTCTTTACAAAAGAATCATGGGCTTGTTTCAAAAAGCCTCCGCCCAGCATCATTTCTTCTCTTTACCCGATTCTTTCTTCTCTCCTTCCGTCAGTTGAATTTGTTTAGCCTTGGCTTCATCGGCCATCTTCTGAAGCTCGGCTGCGGTCTTTCCTTTCAGGTATTCGGGCAACTCCATACCGGCCATGTTGAATATCTCCTGCAACGGAGGTACAGATTTATATAATCCAGAAATAAAATTGGCCGTAGAAGTTTTTCCATCGCCTGTTCCACCATTACCACCATCCCACACGGTAAGTTTATCGATCTTAATATTTTTAATGGCTTCAGTTTGCAACCGAACCAGTTCCGGTAATTTATCTACAATCAACAACAACACCGCATCGCGTGCATTATCGCCCGAAGCATGTACAATTTGTTGTAAGCCTTGTGCTTGCTTAGTTAATATTTCAAACATACCACGCGCTTCGGCTTCCAACTTGGCAAAGATTGCATCGGCTTCACCTTTTGCACGCTCGCGCAATTTCTCAGCATCAGCCTGTGCTTCAATAATGGCTTTCTGTTTCTGGATTTCGGCTGCTACCACAATGTTGGCATTTTGCGAGGCCCGGTCACGCTCGGCACGCGCCTGTTCCGCTTTCTGTTCTGCCAGATATGCTTCTTCCAGCGCTTTGGCGGCCTGCACTTTTTCTGCGGCTATCGCTTTCTTCAATGCTTCGGCTTCACGTTCCCTACGTTTCGCATCCGAATCGGCAATCGCAATCTTAGATTGATTTTCTCCTGTTACCGCCAGCGCATTGGCTTCCGCTGATTTAATACGGGTGTCGCGTTCGGCTTCTACTTTACCAATCTGCTCATCGCGTTTGGCACCGGCAATTAAAACCTCTTTGTCTTTAATGGTTACAGCCACTTGTGTATCGCGGTCGCGCACCATCTCCGATACTTTAATATCGCGTTCTTTCTCTGCTTCTGTTTTACCAATATCACCCAGTCGCTCCTGATCAGCCACGCGAATTTTTGCTTCATTAATGGCTTTGGCTGCTGCTTCTTTACCTAATGCAGCAATGTAACCGCTCTCGTCTTTTATATCGGTTATGTTTACGTTAATCAGTTTTAGACCGATCTTTTTCAGTTCAACTTCTACGTTGTGCGACACATTCAGCAAAAATTTATCGCGATTGGTGTTAATCTCTTCAATGTCCATCATGGCTACCACCAAACGCATCTGGCCTACAATAATATCGTGCGCCAGGGCATGTACATCCGGACGCTGCAAGCCCAGCAGGCGCTCAGCTGCATTTTCCATTACACCGCCTTCGGTAGAAATACCAACGGTAAATTTTGATGGTACATCTACCCGAATATTTTGTTTACTCAATGCATTGGTAAGATTTACTTCAATAGAAATAGGAGTTAAATCCATAAAGGAATAATCCTGAAACACGGGCCAGATGAAAGCAGCACCTCCGTGGATACACTTGGCCGATCCGCCCCCTCCTACTTTACCATACACCACTAAAATCCGATCGGACGGGCATCGTTTATACCTCCGCAACACGGTGGTGATCATAACAAAAATGAAGAGACCGACAATTGCGATAATGGGCAGGGTAAACATACGTTATCTTTATTTTGATGTAACTAAAAGGATATTATTATTTATAATCTGAACAACACGTGCTAATTGGCCGGTAGCGAGAGGTTCTTCATCGTCAGTCATGGCATCTAAGGTACGTACTGCCCCACTCACTTTCACCTGCACTTTACCAAGCGCAGCCCGTTTTGCCTGAATAGTTAAATAAACCTCACCGGTTTGGCCAACTGCGCTTTGAATTTTCATGGTACCATCGGCACCTGATTTAGTCATTAAATAGAACAGGCCAGCCATTAGGCCCATCATTAACAAGCCTGCTATTACGGCCAGAACTAAAGATACTGCATTAGAGTACCCGGCCTCAATACAGGCAATGCCCGTCCAGGCAAAAATGGTAAAGAACCCTATCAGATTTTTTAAGGTTAGAAATTGAAATGGTATGCCATGATCGGCCTCAATTTCTGCATCGGGCAAGTCATCGGGCGATTCGGCTCCGAAAAAAGAAAGCGCTAATTGCAAGACAAAGAACAGCGTAAAGGGTACTGCTATGCTCCAGTAAATTTTCAGCATGGGGCTCAGCCCTTCCCACCATGTACCAAATGCTTCCATAGACAATTTTTGATAAGATAATTCAGAAATTGATGAATTACAAGTGCTTAAAGTAACCTTATCAGCTTCGTAAAAGCTCAAAAAAAAGAGTTGCGCTTGCAACTCTTTTAATTTCAAGGACAGTGATATGCTTGTTATGCGTATGTATTCAGCATAACCGGCATTACCAGCATGAGTATGTCTTCGCCTTTATCTTTTTCGATAGGAAGAATAACACCGGCTTTATTAGGTGCCGACATATTGAGTTTAATCTGGTCGGTATCCAGGTTAGTTAGCATTTCAATTAGAAACTTGGCATTAAATCCAATCTCAATATCGTCACCTTCATGCTCGCAGGAAAGTCGCTCGTTTGCTTCATTAGAGAAATCCAAATCTTCGGCCGACACCTGCAACTCGCTTCCTGTAATTTTTAAGCGAACCTGATGGGTGGTTTTGTTGGCATAAATAGAGATACGCTTCAATGATCCCAACAAATCTGTACGGCTGATTGTCATCTTAATTGGGTTCTGAGAAGGAATTACATTTTCATAATCCGGGAAACGCTCATCAATCAAACGGCAGATCATGCGAATGTTGCCAAACTTGAAGAACGCATTCGACATGTTGAAATCGATGGTTACATCGGTATTTTCTGTTGGCAACGTAGCTTTTAATAAGTTAAGGGCTTTGCGCGGAATGATGATTGAGTTTCCGTTATCCGATTTAATATCTGTTCTGCGATACCGCACCAGTCGGTGGCCATCGGTTGCTACAAATGTGGTGTTCTTTTCGCCCAGGTTTACGTACACGCCTGTCATGGCCGGGCGAAGTTCATCGCTGCTGGTTGCAAAAATGGTATTGTTAACGGCACGGGCAAGCACTTCGGTTGAAATAGAGGCCGAGAAGTCGTTTGACACGGAAGGTACTTTTGGAAAGTCCGTAGCATTTTCGCCCGATAATTTATACCGGCCGTTATCTGAACTAATTTCAATGCTGTAGGTTGATTCATCAATCGAAAAAGTTACCGGTTGATCGGGTAGGTTCTTTAAGGTATCTAAAAGAATACGGGCCGGAACGGCAATATTACCACGCTCTTTAGACTCAATACCCAGTTCGGTAATCATCGAAGTTTGTAAATCGGATGCGGTTACCGTTAAACTGCTTTTATCGATTTCAAAAAGAAAGTTTTCTAAGATTGGTACTACCGGGTTGGTAGTAATTACACCGTTGATATTGGATAGCTGCTTAAGCAGGTAGCTTGAGTTAACAATAAACTTCATTGTAAATCAGTAATTTGTGGTTGTATAGGGCGGTAAAGTTATAAAGAAAAACCAATCCTGAAAATGAATAAACGGGTTGGTTTATTTGCCAAAATAAGTTCGTTTTCGGCCAATTGCTTCGCGGTTGGCCCGGCTAAGTACAAGCCAGGTTTCTTCATTCAATCTGGCTAAAGGCTCTGCCCCTTTTTGTGTGGGTAAATACACTTCCAATACATAGTTACGATTAGCAATGTCTGTAATTTGTATACTGAATTCTGGCCCGGCTTTAATCAAACTATCGAGGGGTAACTCGCCCTTTACAATAAAACGATTAGCCTGCACCAACGAAACCGCATCCAGGTAATTGTTAAGCTTGGCTGTATCGGCTTCAGGCATTCCGGATATCCCAATAAAAGTTTGCTGCATGGCTATTGCAAAGTCTTCTTTCTGCTGATTATGGAAAGTGGCTGTTAAGGATTTAAAATTCTGCCAGTTAAAATTAAAAATCCACTTATCGCGCCATTCTATGGCCGGAAGTTCAAAAACAGAAGCAATGTATAACCGATACCCCGGTATTTGCACTACATAAGGCACCCCATCCGGCATTTGAAAGTAGGTTTCTGTTTTACGATTGTTGCCTCCTACCCAAAATTGCTTTACCAGATTTTCACCGTCATATAATTGTATTTCTCTTCCGGTGTTTTTGATGTGGTTGCTGACGGAGTCCTGAATGGATGCAGCTACTTCTCTACGGGGTTCTGTTTGAAGTAACGTTGCAAACAGGATTTTTATCATCTGCTGATCGGCATCAAACACATTGTTCACCCTCCACTTACCATTGGCAAAATGAAGTTCCACGGGTTCGCCAACCACCGGTTTTATAACCACCTTACTTATATTAGTCTGATCATCAACCTTAAATAATTGTTTATCAACAGAAGTAGAGCTCGTGTTGGTGCTTATGTAAAGCAAAAACATCAAGACCAGGATTGATACCCCCAGTAAAATTAACAGCCGTATATTTCTATTCTCCTGCATCAGAACCGCGAATATTTTACGCTACGCCAATAAGCCCGGCCAACACCAAACGCAAGTAAAACCAAAAGGGGTAATACCAGGTTAATTGACTGCCAGAATACACGTTCGTTTTTGATTTTTACCTTATCTAAGGGTCTTACCTTTACTTCTTTGTTTCGCGCCTTTATCAGGCCGTTTTCATCCAGCATAAAGGCAATGGTATTAAGCAGTAAATCCTGATTGGCAAATGTGTATTGTGTAAACGGATCTAACCCTAATGGTTGCGGACTATTATCACGCGGGTTTACATCGTTACGGGCTAAGTCGCCATCGGCAATTACCACCAGTTTGGTTAGGGCACTCGCTGAACTAAATTTTGCAGTATCCACCCCGGCTGGCGCAAATCTGTTTTTATATAACGATGTAAATCTTCCTTCCAGTAAATAGCCCAGCATAATAGGACCACCCTGAAAAGCTTCATCTTGCATTTGCCTGCGTAAATCATTTACGGTTACTTTAACCGGTGCTGTTATTTTACGGGCATAGACTGACGAGAACGCTAATGGTGTTTTAATTACACCAGTAGCTTTAACTGTATCGATACTGCTAACAAACCGGAATAAGGTTGCGTCCAGATTTCGTGTAACCGGATGTTGTGCATATTGATTAACTAATGGAAAGAATGGCCATTCTAATTGCATAATCTGAGGTTGATTACGGTCGCCTCCAACTACTACCGGATATCTGCCCGATACCCGATCCTGAACCAGATCCGGATTGATACGCACCCCATACCTGAATAACTGATCATCCAGATTCAAATCGTATGGAAATGCAAAATAATCCTCTTCCGAAGCCCGGTTCATATCAGCATCTAACCGATCGAGCAGAAACATTACTTTTCCGCCATTCATAATGTATTGATCCAGCTTGAATTTATCTTGCTCGGTGAAAGCCCGGGTAGGTTTTGCAATTACAATCAAATCGTAACCTGTTAGCACCTGTTTACGATCAAGCGAAACTTTAAATACATCATATTGATCAAGCAGGGCATTATTGAAACCTGCCAATACAAGGCTGTCTAACTCGCCATGCCCGCGTAACAATCCAATTCGTTTGCGGTCTGTATTGCTCAGCTTCTGTATGGCATTTGCTAACTCAAATTCTACTACTTCTATCGACTGGTTGATACTTTGCGCACGATTACCCCGCAGCAACATAACACCGGTTTCGAAGCCCTGATAGGAAACCAATGCTCCTGGAAATACAAATTTTTCTATTCGCTCTCCATTACGGGTTTCAATAACATTACGGGGCATAACGCCCCTTGCATTCAGATCAGCAATAAATTCATTTCGGGCCCGCTCGTTATTAGCCTGAAGCGGATCGGTAAATACAAACTTTACCTTATTGCCAGAATAGATTCTAAACTCATCCAGCGTTTCGCGTATTGATTTTTGTAATCGTCTGAATTCGGGGTTTAATTCTTCACCCTCCAGAAATACTTCTACAAAAACGTCATCTTCCAAAGTTTGTAGTAATGCTCGTGTTTGGGGCTGTATGGTGTATCGTTTTTCTTCGGTTAAATCAATTCTGAAAAAATAAAATGATGCCAACACATTAAGCATCATAACCCACACCAATACATTGGCCAGTAGTAAAAGATCGCCCGTGCGTTTGCTGTTTTTCCACCTTACCATTGCCGGCTTCCAATTACAGTTTTGGTAATAACAAGTACAAATGCAGTAACGCTTATGAAATAGATTACATCGCGGCTATCAATTAAACCTTTGCTAAGCGAGTCGTAGTGATATAGAATTCCGAGTTGTTTAATTAGCAAGGCATTGTTGCCAAATGTAGCTAACGAATCAAATCCGGTGTAAATAAGAAAACACAAAAAAGCAGCCAGTATAAACGACACGATCTGGTTTGTAGTAAGAGAAGAAGCCAATAACCCGATTGCACAAAAAACCATAGCCAGCAGGGAAAGACCTATATAAGAACCCCACACCCCGGCTGAGTCGATGTTACCTTGCGGGTTACCCAATTTATAAATGGACACATAGTAAATACAGGTGGGCGCCAGTACCAAAAGTACCAAAGCGAATGCAGCCAGAAATTTTCCGAACACTACATCCCAATCGCTAAGCGGTTTAGTGAGTAATAATTCAAGGGTGCCCAGTTTCTTTTCCTCTGCAAAACTCTTCATGGTAATAGCCGGTATAAGAAAAATAAATACATACGGCCCCATTGAGAACAGCGTGTCCATATCAGCAAATCCATAATCCAACACGGCTGTATCCGGAAACACCCACATCAACAACCCAATACCTGTTAAAAAGACCCCTATTACCATATACGCAATAAGCGAATTGAGAAAACTGTTAAACTCTTTGGCAAAAACCTGAATCATTCGGCCGGGGTTTGAGCAGTTAACGATCTGAAAATTTCTTCCAACGAAAGTTGCTCCTGCCTCAGGCCAACTAATGAAAGATTTTGTTCGGTTGCAAACCGGAATACTTCGGGCCGCAAATCTGCACCTTGCACAGTGGTAAGTTTATACACATTGGGGGTTACCATTACGAGGTGCTGCACACCTGGCAGGGTTGCTAATTTTTGTTCATCAACTGGGGCATCAAATTCTACAATAATCTGCACCTGTGCCTGCGACTTTAACAAATCGGCCACGGGTGCATCAGCTACCAGTTCGCCTTGATTAATTACAATAACCCTGTTGCAGATGGCCTGTACCTCTTGCATTATGTGGGTAGAAAACAGCACCGTTTTACTGGCACTAATCTCTTTAATCAGTTTACGTATTTCCAGTATCTGGTTAGGATCAAGACCAGTTGTGGGTTCGTCTAATACCAATACCTGCGGGTTATGAATTAATGCCTGCGCAAGCCCTACCCGCTGTCTAAAACCTTTAGAAAGTTGTTCTATTTTCTTGTTCTGTTCGCGATCTAATCCGCAAAGTGAAACAATTTCAGCAATACGACTCTTCAAGTAGTGGTTTGTTAAATCAAAAACCTTTCCAACAAAATGCAGGTATTCATGCACATACATATCCAAATACAGCGGATTGTGCTCCGGCAGATAGCCCATAATTTTGCGTACCTGAAGTGATTGCGTGGTTACATCCAATCCATTAACCAACACCCGCCCCGAAGTAGGTGGCATATAACCCGTACTTATTTTCATGGTAGTAGATTTACCCGCACCATTGGGGCCCAGAAAACCCACTATCTCACCCGGCTGTACCTCGAACGAAATATTGTTAACGGCCTTTTGTTGTCCGTAAATTTTGGTAAGATTGGAAACCTGTAGCGACATTTTTTAGCGCAGCAAAAGTAATTTTAAAAGTTGAGAGTGCATAAAGTGAATAGCGCAACTTACCTTACGTACGAATGGCCCATTAATTGCCTTAATCCTGCTGATTTAATAAAATTGAATTGATAAAACCCTCCTCATACCTAATGAAACATTGGATTGTTCTGATTGGAATTACTATTACCTCGGTTGCGGTAGCACAACCCGGTTATAAAATTGAGTTTCAGGTAAAAGGCTGGAAAGATACTACGGCCTACCTGGGTTCGTATTATGGCGAACAAACCCGCTTGAATGATACCGCACGGGTAAACAGCACAGGGCATTTCTTTTTTGATAATACCAAAACACTTCCGCAAGGGGTTTATTTTATTGTCCTAAACAAATCCAAGATTTTTGATTTTGTAGTAAGTACTAACCAGCGCTTTTCAATTGAAACTTCGGCTGATGATTTCTCAAAAGCCGTTGTTAAGGGCGATCCTGATAATACCCTCTTCTTTGAAAACCTTCAACATAATATAACCCGGGGCAAAGAAGCCGATCCATACATCGCCATTCTGCGCGACAGCACCTTAAAAGAAGATCAGAAGAAAGAAGCCCGCGAAAAATTTTCAAAAATAAGCGAACAGGTAAGCACGTACCAGAAACAATTGATTGAGAAAAACCCTGCCTCGCTTACCGCCCGGCTTCTTAAATCAACACAAAACATTGAACTACCACCTGCACCCAAAAGGGCCGATGGTACTATCGATTCTACTTTTCAACTGCAATACTACCGCCAGCACTTCTTTGATAATTTCGATCTGTCTGATGATGCTCTGATTCGTTTACCAAGACCAGCCTATCAGGAAAAAATAAAAGAGTATTTGGAAAAATTATATGCCCCCGTACCCGATACTATAATGAAGGCGATTGAGGGAATGGTTGAAAAGGCAAAGAAAAACCCCGAAACCTATAAGTACCTGGTTTGGAATTGCCTGTTCCTGTATCAAAACCCGGATATAATGGGATTGGATGAAGTGTTTGTGCGGTTGTATGATACCTATTTTGCCTCGGGCGCCATGGATTACTGGGTAGCCCCATCTATGAAAAAAAGTGTGAAGGAATATGCTGATAAATTACGGTTAAGTCTGGTGGGTAAAACAGGACCTAATCTGATAATGCAAGACCAGAATCTGCAGCCAAAATCGATGTACGATATAAAAAACAAGTACACCATACTTTGGATTTATGACCCTGAGTGCGGGCATTGCAAAGAGGAAACTCCCAGACTGGTTGAGTTTTATAACAAAAACCATGTAAAGTTCGATTTACAGGTGTTCTCTGTGGCATCTGATACTTCCTTGCTAAAAATGAAAAACTTTGTTAAAACCATGAAGATGGAGCCTTTTATAAATGTAAACGGGCCTCGGTCGTATTTACCTCAGCATTACACTAAACTTTATTATGCAGAGTCAACACCGTCTATTTATATTCTGGATCGCAGTCATAAAATTATTGCCAAGAAACTGCCGGTTAAACAATTGGAAGATTTCTTTACGCGGCATGAAAAATTTGTTCAAAATCAAAAATCAGGTGTTCAGAAAGGAACAAAGCATACTCCATAGCCGCCAGATGTATAACCTCCTGAGATAAATTTTTTATGCAAATCGCAGTTCATGGCAAATTTTTGAGGGTTTACTCAAAAATTTAACAACCCGTGCAACTATTTACCCTAAAGCCAGTATCTAATAGGTAAATAACTACAAACCGCTATGGCCTTGTTTAACACCCTTTTTGGCAAAAAGAAAAAAGAATTTACAGCTGCCTGCCAGATTACCAAAGAGCCCATTGAAAAAAACTTTGGCTATTTGCTTACTACTGCTCAGGTAGTTACCTCAAAGAAATACTGGGATATGATTATGACCGAACCCGAAACATTATCATACACCGTGTCGCACTTTAAAAATCAGTCGAGCGGTACCCAAATGCGAACCATGATTTTTGAGAAGTATGCCACCATTGCCAAGGCCTGGATCGTTAGCGACTCGATCATCAACTATTTTGATGTTGATAAAACTACAGCCCGAGAAAATGCAAAGAAATGGTGGGCTTCTGAGGGTGCTTTTGCCCCCGAAAACATCGGGCCGGCATCACAAACTCTAGAGGAAAATGAGTTTACAAATCTGAAAAAATATGCGATACTGGAAGCCGGGCGCAGCCGGATGGCGCATTAGCTTTTACGTTCAATTGTAAATTGAACCAAATCAATTAACGAAGACTTATAAGTAGAATCGGGACAAGGTTTTATAGTTGCCAGTGCCTGCTGGTGGTACTCCTGCATTTTTCCCTTGGCATACTCTATACCCCCCGATTGTTTAACAAAATCTATTACCTGCTTTATTTTATTCTGATCCTCCGATCCGCTTTTTACCAGGCTGATGATTTTTCGTTTCTCCAGCCATCCGGCCTTCGATAAAGCATAAATAAGTGGCAATGTCATCTTCTTTTCTTTAATATCTATTCCCACGGGTTTACCTATCTCCTCATCTCCATAATCGAACAAATCATCTTTTATTTGGAAGGCCATACCTACAAACTCTCCAAATTGTTTCATTCTGCTTATAGACTCAGGATCGGCACCGGCCGAGCTGGCCCCCACTGCACAACAAGAAGCAATTAATGAGGCCGTCTTCTGCCTGATAATTTCATAGTACACATCTTCTTTTATATCCAGCCTACGGGCTTTTTCCATTTGCAACAACTCTCCTTCACTCATTTCCTGCACCGAAGTGTTTACAATCCGAAGCAGGTCAAATTCATTATTTTCCAGTGAAAGAGCCATTCCGCGCGAAAGCAAAAAATCACCAACCAAAACAGCAATTTTATTTTTCCACAGCGCATTAACAGAAAAGAAACCTCTGCGGTAATCCGAATCATCCACCACATCATCGTGCACCAGGGTGGCGGTATGTAATAACTCAATAAGGGCAGCCCCCCGGTAAGTTGACTCGCTTATTGTACCCGAAACGCCAGCACTTAAAAAAACAAACAGCGGCCGCATCTGTTTGCCTTTGCGCTTTACAATATAGGTCATAATCTTGTCGAGCAGCATAACGCGGGTTTTCATAGAGGTTCTGAACTTGTGTTCGAACTCATCCATCTCGCGGGCTACCGGGGCCTTAATACTATCGAGCGATTTTGACATGTGTTGCAATAATACACAATAGGAACCTTGCCGGAAAGCATCTTTTAAAAACCCTGTGCTTTTACTTCCTGTAAACTATTTGTGTACATTCGAAACCATGAAATGGATTAACCACCACTGGGAGCAGGTCTTTTTTGTACTGGCTGTATTGGTAATATCCTTTATCATTTCGCGTGTACTACGCCTGGTTATTAGCCGGTTTATCCGTAGTGCTGCCACAAAACTTAAGGTTGACCCAACCCGCTACAATTTTTTTAAAAATGCGGTAGACTTTATTATTTTCCTGATTGCTGCAATTATTATCTTTCGATCTATCCCCTATTTCCGTTCGGTAGGCACCACCTTACTTACTGGTGCCGGAGTACTGGCCGCAATAGTTGGCTTTGCTTCGCAATCCGCATTCTCTAATATTATCAGTGGTTTTTTTCTGGTTATCTTTAAGCCTTTTAGTGTTGGCGACCGGGTGCGTATTGGCCAACTCTATATGGGCGATGTTGAAGATATTACCCTACGCCACACCGTAATTAAAGATTTCGAAAATCGAAGGGTTGTAATTCCTAATAGCGTAATCAGCAATGAAACGATTATTAATTCAACTCTAACTGATGAAAAGGTTTGCATATTTATTGAAGTTCCGGTTGTATTTTCGGCATCGGTAAGTAAGGCGATGGAAATAATTAAGGAAACCTGTATGGCGCATCCGCATTGCATTGACAACCGTTCGCCCGAAGAACTTACCAAAGGCGAAGATCAAGTTACAGTTAGGGTAATTACGTATGGCGATTTTGGGATACAACTTAGAGGCTATGCCTGGGCCAAAGACCCCACCCATGGTTTTGAGCTGAAGTGTGATGTATTAAAGATAGTACAGGAAAAATTTTTACAAGAACAAATTGAATTCGGCTATCCGGGCCGGGTAATAATAACCAAAACCTAATTTCCCTATCACCCCATGAAAGGAAACGAAAAAACAAAACAAAAAGCCGCACTAAAACATTTAACCGAGCAGCTAATTGACCATAAACACACAACCGGGCCTGACCAGGGTATACTTGAGTTGATCTCTTATAACGAAAATTCAGTAAGTATTCATAACAATATCCCTATCGAAGAATTGTTAGAACGATGTCAATCTCATCAGGTTAGTTGGGTAAATGTAGATGGTCTTACCAACCAGGAATTGATTCAAAAAATAAGTAAACACTTCGATCTTCATTACTTACTGGTTGAAGATGTTATGAACACTGATCATCAGCCCAAAGCCGATGAATTTGAGGATCACCTCTTCTTTACCTTAAAGATGCTATACCGGATTGAAGGCCAAAGCATCGACTATGAACATATCAGTTTTGTATTGGGTAAAAATTATCTTCTTTCTTTCCAGGAAAAGGAAGGTGATATATTTGACAACCTGAGAAATCGAATTAAGCAAGACAACGGGGTTATACGTAAACGTGGGGCCGATTACCTTCTCTATAGATTAATTGATGCTATTGTAGACAGCTATTATTCGATACTGGATAGTATTGGTAAGAGAATTGAGGAAATTGAAGACAATATTTCGAACAACGCCACCGAACTTGATTTTATTGAAATTCAAAAACTAAGAAAAGAGTTTATCTACTTACGTAAAGTGGTTTATCCGTTACGCGAGGCGTTAAATAAGGTTATCAAAAATGAAGAAGGATTTATAGAAGAGCGAAATGAAAAATATTTTTCTGATGTGTACGATCATGTTATTCACCTGATCGATTCGTTAGACACCTACAAAGATCTTACCTCTACCCTGATGGATTTATACATGAATACCATTAACTACAGAATGAACGAGGTAATGAAACTACTTACCGTAATTACCACTATTTTCATTCCGCTTTCATTCGTAGCCGGGGTTTACGGAATGAACTTTGAAAATATGCCCGAGCTGGCCTGGCCGAATGGATATTATGGTGTATTAATAGTAATGGGTATAATTTTTTTAGCAATGGTTGGTTACTTCCGGTATAAAAAGTGGTTTTAGACCTGCTGTGTTTCGCTATTCAGCTTCACCTCCACTTGTTCGGGTAAGGTTTGTGTAATCTTTATAATTTTAATCCGGTAATTAAATAATACAAACTCATCACCCTCTTTTACGGTTGGTCGTTCGTAGGTAATTAAGCCAGCCAGCGTTTCGTAGTCTTCCGATTCCGGAAAGGGAACATCCAGAAGTTTATTAATGTCGTGTAGCGATGATTGTGCTGCAATGTTAAATGTCTGCTTATCTACAGGCACCACAATTTGTTGCTCCTGATCGTGCTCATCCTGAATTTCGCCTACTAGTTCCTCCAAAATATCTTCAAGTGTTACCAACCCAATAATTCCACCAAACTCACTTACTACAAATGCCATTTGCGCTTTAGTGCGCTGGAAATCCCGCAGCAAAACATCAATCGGCTTTGTTTCCGGAATGAAGTGCACCTGACGCATGATATCCTTTAATGTCTTTCCGTTATTCTGAATATATACCGAAACAATATCTTTAGAGTGTACTACTCCTATAATTTCATCTTTACTTATCTCGTAAATAGGATACCGGGAGTAGCCTTCCTTCAGCATAATATGTAAAGCATCGGCAATAGATGTATCGGACTTAATCATGCTCATTTTTACGCGGGGTACCATTACCTGCCGGGCCACCCGGTTATCGAAATCAAACACGTTTTGAATTAATTCTCGTTCGGATGTTTCAATAGCACCACCCTCTTCACTTTCGGCAATAATCAATTTTAGTTCTTCTTCAGAGTGAATTTCAATCTCACTCATCGGTTTAATGCCCAACAACTTGAGAATAAGATTGGCAAAGCCATTTAACAGCCAGATAAAAGGTCTGAATACAAAATAGAAAACCCGTAATGGAATTGATACCCTTAATGTGGTACTGGCCGGGTACCGGATAGCGATTGATTTGGGGGCCAGCTCACCAAAAACAATGTGCATAACCGTAAGAATGAAAAAGGCTACCGGTAAAGCAATATTATGAGCAGCTGCCTCACTGAGATTTACACCTATGGAGTGCATAGCATTTAGTACCAGTTTTGAAACTACATCCTCACCCACCCAACCTAAACCCAAGCTGGCCAGAGTAATACCCAACTGGGTTGCAGCCAGAAAACCATCCAGGTTATTAATTACTATTTTGGCCGCCTCTTTAGAAAGCGTTCCTTTTTCAAGTGCGATTTGAGAAGACCGGACTTTTACAATTGCAAATTCTGCTGCTACAAAGAATCCGTTCAGAAAAACAAGGAACAGCGTAATAAAAATCTCGAGTGTCATGACGTAGTAAACAGCAAATTTAATAAGAAACCCCATTTTTTCATGCACCTATTTTTCTGATGTACCTTTTCTGTCAATAAAGAAAAGATTCTATCTTTCGGTACCCAAACCCCAAAACCCTTATGCTTTCTTACTTCTTTGAAGGTCTTGTCTTCCATTTCTTAGACCTATTGATTGGTTTTGCCATTTTAATAAAAGGTGCAGACTTTCTGGTGAATGGTTCTTCCTCAATCGCTAAAAAAAATGGTATCTCTAACCTGGCCATTGGCCTTACCGTGGTTGCATTTGGTACCTCCATGCCCGAATTGGTGGTTAGTTTACTTTCTGCCATAAATGGGAAAAATGATGCTTCGTTCGGTAATGTAATTGGCAGTAACAACTTCAACTTGTTATTTATTTTGGGCGTTTCGGGGTTAATTTTTCCGCTAACAGTGCAACGAAATACAGTTAAGTATGAAGTTCCGTTATCCATACTGGCTGCTGCAGTTTTGTTCTTATTGGTAAACGACCAAATGGTTTGGGGTAGTGAAACCAATATCATGAACCGTTTTGATAGTGTAATCCTGTTAGTATTCTTTGGAGGATTCTTACTTTACATCTATCGCACCATGAAGAACACCTCAGATCTTGGTGAAGGTGATAACATCAAAATATTTAGTACAGGTACAGCAATTGGTATGATTGCATTTGGGCTGGCCATGTTAATTGGGGGCGGAACTTCTGTTGTTAACAGTGCTACTACAATTGCAAAACACTATGGCTTAAGCGAAAAACTAATTGGCCTTACTATTCTGGCTGCCGGCACATCGTTACCCGAACTAGCCACATCGGCTGTAGCCGCTTACAGAAGAAATACCGACATTGCTATTGGTAACGTTATAGGCTCCAATATTTTTAATATTTTCTTTATTCTGGGCATAACCGGTTTTATTAATCCTATGCCTTACAACACCATGATGAATTTTGATCTATACGTATTATTGATATCCACCCTTGTCTTAATGGTCTTTATGTTCACGCTAAATCAGAGAAAACTTGATCGGTGGGAGGCATTTATGTTACTGGCCGCTTATGTTACGTATACTGTTTACCTGGTGGGAATGGAGTAATGATCCGCTATGCAATTCTGTTAATTGGTGGTATAACCTGCAGCTGCGCAGGTTTTAAGAATACACCTAAATACGAACTTCAAAATGATTACTACTATTATCACCAACCCGGCCAAAAACCTACCCGCGTATTTGTAACTATAAAAGCCGATTCTATAGAAGTAACCCGCACCAATCAAACGGTTGAGGTGGTAAGCGGAGTGGATGAATACTTTGTTAAAAAAACGCTTGACGTAGATGTTATGAGTATCGCATTTAAATACAGACCTTCCTCGCAAGGTTTTCCGCGACAACTAAATGCAAACTTTAATGGCAATGTCTTTTTAGGTTACCGGATTGATAGATTTTGGTTAGATTTTAAAAAGACACCAACGGGGATTAAGAAACAACTTTACCATAAAGCCATTACACTGGGTGCATTTGGAGGTATTGGCTCTACGTTTATCAGCCCCTGGACAACTAATTACCGAACCACAGACGAATATGACGGTTTTATTCTTTCGCGCGGGGTGGCTACAATGATTGGTGTTAATAACCTAACCGTAGGTGTTGGTGTGGGTTGGGATTACCTAACCGACCGCGATAAGGCTATTTGGATTTACCAGAATAAACCCTGGATAGGTGTAACTATAGGCCTTAATATCAACTAAAAAAATGGGGTACCTCTCTATAGAAGCACCCCACACTTACACTGAAATAATAAACTCTAAATCTTTTTCTCTAACTCTGTAATCCTGGCCTGAGCTTCCTGCTTACCCAGCGAGAGCGCCTTCTTGTATAACTCAACTGCTTCTTTCAGGGTCTCCTTCTTTTTCTTAGGGGCAAGTTTTGTACGGTTAGCCGCTTCTTCTACAGCCTGCGCACGGGCAAAATAAGAATCAGCTTCGCTCACTTTACTTGAAATCATCAATTCCTGAATACGGGCTTCAATCAATGCCAGCTCCTGTTGTTTAGCCAAAATCTGTGATTCTTTATCTGCCAGTTCTGCTTCCTGCAGGCCAACGGTAGTAATCAAATTTTGATTTTCGTTACGCAGGGTTTCTACATGTTCGTTCAATTGTGCAATCTCTTTATTGCGCTCTTCCAGATCAGCCTTCAGTTTTTTAATAGTTGCATTGAGTGCATTACTATTACCTTTTGATTTCTTAAGCGACTTTTCCAGATCTTCAATTTTGTTTTGTGTGTCCTTCACATAATTGTTGATATCCTTCATACGCGATGTGTAGTCATCGTACGTGGTACCTTCCACCATGTTAACACGCAGTAACTTACGATTGGCATCGATGGAATCCATCAGCACACTTACCTCTTGCAGGGTTTGTGCAAATTGCTGACTGGTTTGAAGCTCGGTTTTCAGTGAGTCGACCTGAGTTCTTAATTTTTCGGCTTCTTTGCCGCAGCTCATCATACCTGCAGCAATGGCCAGAACGAATACAAGTTTTTTTACCATAACGGTTGTTAGTTTAGGTTTCAAAAATAAAGGGTTTACATGGGTTAAGGCCTCAAGAACAATTTTTTTTTTCAAAGCCGCCTAAATCATTCGACAACCTGTAAATTGCAGCGCTTTTAGAGCCAGAAACCTCTTCAAATGCCCAAATTGATTACCACGCAAACGCGTATTGCCGACTTGGGCAAGCCTCGTATTATAATAATTGGTGGGGGTTTTGGGGGCCTGGAAGTAATAAAAGGATTACAGGGCTTAAAGGCTCAGGTAGTACTTTTTGACAAATACAACCACCACACCTTTCAACCACTTTTGTATCAAGTTGCCACCTCTGGCCTGGAAACGAATTCTATTGTAGCACCCTTTCGCAAATTGTTTGGTTCGCAGCAAGACTTTTACTTTCGGTTGGGTGAAGTAAAAAGAATTCGGCCGGAAGAAAATTATATCGAAACTTCTATTGGCGGTGTTAAGTATGATTACCTCGTAATTGCTTCTGGTGCCATAACCAATTTTTACGGAATGGATGAAGTAGCCAAAAATTCTTCATCCATGAAAAATATTGTTGATGCTACCAAATTGCGCAACAAAATTATTCGGCAATTGGAGTATGCACTGCTTACCGAAGACACAGAGGTAATGAATAGCCTGATGGATTTCGTAATTGTGGGTGGAGGTCCTACCGGTGTTGAACTGGCCGGTGCATTAACTGAACTAAAGAAAAACGTTTTTCCTAAAGACTATAAAGAACTGGACATGCGCCAGATGGACATCCACCTGGTAGAGGCATCGCCCCGATTATTAAATGGTATGAGTACCCAGGCCGGTGAAAAAGCAAACTTGTTTTTAACTAAGATGGGTGTAAAAGTTCATTTGAATGCTGCTGTAAAATCATACGATGGCTATGAAGTTGTATTGAGTACTGGCAAGCGATTAATTTCTCGATCGCTTATCTGGGCTGCCGGAGTAAAGGGTAACCCGATTGAAGGTATTGGTGAAGGTGCTATTGGCCGGGGCAACCGTATCTTTGTAGATGAGTACAATCGCGTAAAGGGGCACGAAAACATTTTTGCCATTGGCGATGTAGCGCTGATGGAAGGCGATGAGAAATTTCCAAAAGGCCACCCTATGATGGCCCCCCCTGCCCAGCAACAAGGCAGGCTGGTGGCAAAAAATATTACCAATCTGGTTAAAAAGAAAAGCCTTAAGCCTTTTACCTATTTTGATAAGGGATCTATGGCTACCATCGGAAGAAATAAAGCAGTGGTGGACATGCGCGGAGGGGTACGCTTTCAGGGCGTATTTGCCTGGTATGTATGGATGTTTGTACACTTAATGTCGATTGTCGGTTTCCGGAATAAAGTATTTACCTTCTTTAGCTGGATGTGGAACTACTTCTCGTACGATCGTAGCAACCGTTTAATTATCGGGCGCAACGAAGAAAAAATAAATCAGGAAGAGCTGACCAAACAAACCAGTTAATGGATTTAAGAAATTCAAAACTACACAAAGCATCGGCAGCTGGTGTATTGGTTGCCATGGGTATTATCTATGGCGACATCGGTACATCACCTATTTACACCCTGCGGTTTATTGTGGGCAATCACATCATTACTCAGGATTTGATCTTCGGTGGACTTTCTTGTGTATTCTGGACACTTACCCTCATTACCACTTTTAAATATGTTTACCTGGCCCTTAATGCAGACAACAAGGGTGAGGGTGGAATTTTTGCGCTTTACGCATTAGTACGCAGGTATAAAGCCAACTGGGTAATCTTCCCTGCTATAATTGGATGCTGTACCCTTATAGCCGATGGTTTTATTACTCCTGCCATTAGTGTTACCTCCGCCATTGAGGGATTACGCACACTTAATCCAGAAATCTCACAACAAACAATTCTTACCATTGTAATTGCCATTTTGCTTGCCCTGTTTTTGTTTCAGCAATTTGGCAGCAGTGTAGTGGGTAAAACATTTGGCCCGGTAATGCTTATATGGTTTTTGTTTATCGGAGCTATCGGTCTTTCCCATCTCTCTGCCAACTTCGAAGTACTGAAGGCCCTTAACCCGGTGTATGCATACGACTTATTAGTTAAATATCCCGGTGGTTTCTGGATTTTAGGAGCTGTATTTCTCTGTACCACAGGGGCTGAAGCTATGTACTCAGATTTAGGGCATTGTGGTAAATCCAATATTCGTATTGGTTGGGGGTTTGTTAAAATATGTTTGTTGCTAAGTTATTTTGGTCAGGGAGCTTGGCTGTTAGAACGGCAGGGTACAACACTAGGTGAGTCGATCCCCTTCTTTGAGATTATGCCTCAATCACTACTTTTTATAGGTGTAATATTGGCAACATTTGCTACCATCATTGCCAGCCAGGCGCTAATCTCAGGCACATTTACATTAGTAAATGAGGCCATGAAATTAAAATTATGGCCTGCTACCCGGGTACGGTATCCCAGCCAATTAAAAGGGCAAATCTATATTCCGGCTATCAATTGGATATTGATGTTTGGTTGTATTATCGTGGTGTTTTTCTTTAAAGAATCTAGTGCAATGGAAGGTGCTTATGGATTGGCCATCACGTTCGATATGCTGATGACAACCTCGTTGCTGGTTTATTATTTTTCAACCTCCAAGAAATCTACTATTCGATCTATTGTACTGGCTTTTGCCTTTTTCTCTATTGAAGGAGCCTTCCTTATTTCAAACCTTAGTAAATTCTCGCATGGCGGTTGGTTCTCTTTCTCCATTGCGTTTATCTTCTTTTTAATGATGTACATTTTACTGCGTGCACGCAACCTGCGCGACAGACACACTGAGTTTGTAGACTTGAAACATTACATCCCTTTGATACAGGATTTACAAAACGACACGTCAGTGCCTAAAGAGGCAACCAACCTGGTATATATGGCTGTGGCCAACAGCAAGCGTTATATTGATTCTAATATCATTTACTCTATCTTCAAGAAACGACCTAAGCGTGCCGATGTTTATTGGTTTATTCATGTGGATACAGTTGACAGTCCCTATACATCCAAATACTCGGTAGATACTATTATTCCTAAGAAGTGCTTTTTCATTCGCATTAAACTTGGTTTTAAATCTGATCATCGTGTAAATCTGATCTTCAACAAAATTTTACACGATATGGCCGAGGCAGCCGAAATTGATCTGATCAGCCATTACGATTCGTTGCAACGCCACAGCATGCCAGCCGATTTTAAATTTATTATCCTACACTCACTCGCTTCGGTAGATAGTGAAATCTCCACTTTTGATAACCTGATTATTCAGGGTTATAGATTTATTAAAAGTCACAGTTTGTCTACCGAAGAAATGTATGGCCTTGAACTGGCCAACGTGGAAGTGGAACGCGTACCCATTATGGTGGGGCCACCTGCCAAAGTGCGGATCAAACGCGAAAAAGAAGAAAGTGAACGCGAAAAAGAACTTCGGTATCACGGGGATAATTAATGGTCGATATCGGACGGATACGTACGCATCTGATCGTTATGATATATCCAAATAGCTTAAATCTCATCAAAACACGGCTTTCTGAACTGGCATTGAATTAGAATACCAGCTGGCGAAACTACTTCGCCTATGTTTAAGAATTACTTTAAAATCGCGTTACGCAACCTGGCCCGAAACAGGGGTTATTCTGCTATCAATATTCTCGGACTTGCACTTGGCGTGGCATGCTGCCTTTTGTTAGCCCTTTACATACAGGATGAAGTGAGTTACGATAAGCATCACAAAAGAGCGGAAGACATTTACCGCATTGTAACCCATTTTAAATCAGAAATGGTTGTAGACAAAGCAGGAACTGCTTCACCACCCATAGCCATGACCATGTGGGATGAAATTCCTGAAGTTGAAACAGCCTTACGGGCGCTTCGCCCGTTCGAACAAAGTCTGATTCGTTATAAAGAAAATCTGTTTTATGAACCAGATGCATTTGTAGCCGACTCCACCCTGTTTGATGTCTTTACATACGAACTAACAGAAGGCAATCCAAAAAAAGCATTGATTGAGACTAACTCCGTAGTGCTTTCGGAATCACTAGCACAAAAACTTTTTGGCCACGAGCCAGCGCTAAATAAACTCATTTCCATTAGCCAGGGTGGAGCACCCATTGAATACAAAGTAACCGGAGTATTCAAAGAGCAACACAACAGTATTATTAACGCAAATTTTTTTACCTCCATAACCAGCAACACGGTACTGAGCAATTACATCACCCAAGGGGATGGTGCCAGCCAATGGGCAGGGGAAAATTTTGTACCCTCTTATCTGAAACTGGTACCGGGCCACAACAAGGCCGAAGTAGAAAAGAAAATGAACGAAGTTTTACAGAAGCATGGTGCCGAGCAGATGAAAGCACTCGGTATTTACAAAACACTTTCATTAGAATTGGTAAAAGATATTTATCTCAAATCTGAAGTGGGGCAAAGCCCGCGCATCAACTATTTGTATGTCGTAGCATCCATTGCGGTGTTCATACTACTGATTGCCTGCATTAACTTCATGAACTTGTCAACGGCCAAAGCCACCAAGCGGGCTTCTGAAATTGGTATTCGTAAAACGCTGGGTGCGTTTCGTTCATCTTTAACTGTTCAGATTTTAGGCGAGGCCATGGTTATTGTGGTTATCGCCATTCTCATCAGTATTGTACTGGTACAGGTAACGCTTCCTTACTTCAACCAGCTTGTTGATAAAACCATTTCACTTCGCTCAGAAAACATTGTTTACTTCATTTCTGCGTTGGTTATGGTTACACTTTTTACCGGATTGGTAGCCGGAAGCTACCCCGCTTTTTACCTATCGTCCTTCCAAGCAGCACAGGTATTAAAAGGAAAACTGAACGTAGGAAATGCATCAGGAAGGTTGCGCCAGGCATTGGTAGTGTTTCAGTTTATGATCGCTATTGCCCTGGTATGTGGCATCTTTATTATTTCTAGCCAAATGAATTTTATGGTTGAAAAAGATTTAGGGTATAGTACTCAGGCCAAAATTATTTTGCCTTTACGCACCGGTGAAGCTCGCAATGCTTACGATGCATTGAAAAAAGAACTGGAGAAAAATAGCAACATCGAAGCTGTAGCTGGTACACACTATGTACCAGGCAAACAGGTTTTCAGAGATATGTTGTTCTATCCGGATGGTGGAAGCATGGAAAAAACAGTTAACATCATGCGCAATGCCATTGATGCTGGTTATATAGAATTGTTGAACATAAAACTGGTAGCGGGCCGTACGTTTACCGATAACCGCGAGACAGAGAGCAATAACAAAGTGATTTTAAACCGGGTGGCCACAAGTAAATTCGGATTTACTCCCGAAGGGATTATCGGGCAAAATTTGCACTTCGACTGGCAAGGAGAAAAATACAATTTTGAAGTAGTTGGTGTAATGGAAGATTTTAATCAAACATCATTGCACGATGAAATTAAGCCACTGCTGTTTGAAATTCCTGTCAGTTCTAACACCTACGATAACATAATCACCTCCGTAGCCTCAGCTAATTTTGAACAAACTGTAAAAGCAATTGAACAGGTCTGGAAGGCCAACATAAGCGACACACCTTTTGAATATTCATTTCTCGATCAAAATGTACAGAAGCAGTATGATGAAGACCGAAAAGTATCGGGCATCATTACCGGTTTTGGGTTGATTGCCATGATTATCTGCGCACTTGGTTTATACGGCCTTTCCTCGTACATGGCCGAGCGAAGAATAAAAGAAATTGGCATCCGCAAAGTGATGGGCGCAAGTGTTCCACAAATTATAACGATGATGTCGTCAGAATTTATCAAACTGGTGTTCATTGCTTTCGCTATCTCAGTGCCATTAGCCTGGTATGGCATGAATAAATGGCTGGATAGCTTCGCCTACAAAATATCCATTGAGTGGTTTGTTTTTGCGTGGGCCGGGGTAATAGCACTGGCCATTGCTTTATTTACGGTAAGCTTTGAATCGTTTAGAGCTGCCTCGGTTAATCCTGTAAAAAGTTTACGTAACGAATAATTTATGTATAAGAACTACTTCAAAATAGCGCTGCGCAATCTGTTAAAGAACCGCGGCTATTCATTCATCAACATTGGCGGATTGGCGGTGGGGCTGGCATCGGCTATGCTCATCTTTTTATGGATTGCCGATGAGTATTCGTATGATAAATTTCAAACCAACTACCACAATACCTACCAGCTCTATCAGAGCCAGGAATGGAACATGGGACACATTGGCACAGCAGAGGCAATGCCCTACCCTATGCTGGAAACGTTGCCCGCTAAAGCCAGCCAGATAAAAAATATTTCCATGACCAACTGGGGCGAAGGAAACATGTTGCAGGTGGGTGAAACACGTATTAATAAAATGCAGCTGAGTGTGTCGCAGGATTTTCTCAAGATGTTCACCTTCCCCCTTATAAAAGGCGATGTAAATCATGCTCTGGATGAATTAACTTCTATCGTTATCACCGAATCCACAGCCAAGGCATTGTTTGGCGATGCTGATCCTATGGGCCAATTTATCCGCATAGACAACGACCGCGAACAAAAAGTTACCGGAGTAGTGCGCGATGTTCCCAAGCAATCAAAATTCCGGTTCGACTTTCTTCTGCCCTTCTCCTATTACGAAGCTACGCAACCGTGGATACGAAATTCAAAAGGCAATTGGGACAATAATTCGTTTCAAATGTATGTGCAATTGCAGGATGGAGCTACTGAAGCAGAAACCAACGCTGCCATTCAAAACATAATAAGAGAGAACAACCCCAACGCGCCTACTGCCAAACTCTTTCTTCATCCCATGAGTAAGTGGCGCCTGCAAGCCAATTTCGAAGAAGGCCAAAACACAGGAGGGTTGCTTGACTACGTACGATTGTTTACAGCCATTGCCGTATTTGTTTTGGTTATTGCCTGCATAAACTTTATGAACCTGGCCACCGCGCGCAGCGAAAGCCGTGCAAAAGAAGTAGGGATACGCAAGAGCATTGGCTCGCGCAGAAAAGAATTAATTCTGCAATTTTTAGGAGAATCGGTAATGGTTACCGCCTTTGCATTTGCTTTGGCTGTAACGTTGGTAGAACTTTTACTGCCCTCTTATAATTTACTGGTCGACAAAAATATTTCTATCGATTATACAAATGGATTGATTTGGCTTGTGGCCATCAGCTTAATTTTAGTGATTGGATTATTTACCGGCAGCTATCCTGCTTTTTACCTGTCCGGGTTTCAACCAGTGAAAGTATTGAAAGGAAAAATTGACGCAGCTAAAGGCGGAAGCACGCCTCGTAAAGTTTTAGTAGTGTTGCAATTTACCACAAGCATTGCACTGATTATTGGCACTGTTGTTATCTACCAACAGATACAACACGTAAAAAACCGCGACATGGGTTATGACCGTGAAAACCTGATTCAGATTTGGACGAACAATGAACTGGAAACCAATTTTCAAACTATCCGAAATGAACTGGTAGCAACGGGCGCTGTAAAATCCATTTGCAAAAGCAACAGCCCGGTAACATCCATTTTCTCTAACCAGGATGTAAAATGGCAGGGCATGCCTGGTGATACGCGTGTGGCCTTTAGCACCATTGCCACCGAGTATGATTATACCGAAACCATGGGCGTGAAAATGATATTGGGTCGGGATTTCTCGCGCGATTTCCCCAGTGATTCTTCAGGCGTTGTTATCAACCAGGCCGCACTAAAGATGATTGGCTTTGAAGAGCCGCTCGGACAAAAATTAGAATGGGGTGGAGACCAGTTTGAAATCGTTGGGGTAATGCAGGATATGGTAATGGCCGATGCTATGGCTGTAGTACAGCCGCTGATGATGTACCTCATTCCTGACTGGAGCAGCACCATCACCATCCGCCTGAACAAAACTGAAGATATCAATGCGGCTATTGCACAAGTAGAGTTGGTGTTCAAAAAGCACAACCCGAACTATCCGTTCGAATACAAATTCACCGATGAAATTTTCAACCGCAAGTTTGCCAACATTAATTTAATTAGTCGCCTGGCCGGAATTTTTGGTGGCCTTGCAATCGCTATTACTTGTTTGGGATTGTTGGGTCTGGCTGCTTTTACGGCCGAGCAACGCACCAAAGAGTTGGGCATACGCAAAGTGATGGGCGCCACCGTATCCAGCTTGGTTATGCTGGTATCGAAAGATTTTACACGCCTTGTTCTAATAGCATTTTTACTTGCCGCACCTTTGGCGTGGTGGTATCTGAATGAATTTCTGATGCGGTATGAATATCGCATCGAAATAGGGTATTGGGTTTTTGGTATAGTGGGTGGGTTTGCATTGCTGCTTACGGTACTCATTGTAAGTACGCAGGCATTAAAAGCAGCTACGGCCAATCCTACCAAAAGTTTAAGAAGTGAATAATAGATTTTATGCTAAAGAATTTTTTTAAAACTGCCTGGCGCAATATTGTTCGCCACAAAACGTATTCGATCATCAACTTTATCGGGCTTACCTGCGGGCTCACACTCGCCTTACTGATTTTTGCATACGTACGAAGTGAACTCAGCTACGATAAATTTCATGCCAATTCAGAAAACTTGTACCGGTTTTGCTACACCGTACCTAACGGACTAAAAATTGCCAGTGTACCACCTCCAATTGCCGTTACCCTGAAAGACTATTTTCCTCAGGTAGAAGATGTGGCGCGTGTTTACGGGCGCAACGTTAGCATTTCGCAGGAAGGCCAAAATACAGCCTTTGAAGAAACGAATGTATTCTTTACCGATTCAGCTTTCACCAAAATGTTTACGCTTGAGTTTGTAAAGGGTAATCCTGCACGTGCACTACACGATAAATATACAGTACTGATCAACGAAGAAATGGCTACCAAATATTTCGGAGGCAAAGATCCGATTGGCGAGTCGCTAACGTTTTCGGGGCGAGCAGACTTTAAGGTAATTGGTGTGGTGAAGAATTTTCCAGAAAATTCGCACCTACGCTTCAACATGCTGGCTACCTATGACGATATGTACGAACTGGAAGACGCACAAACTGAAGCGGTGTTGCGCAGAAGCTTCGAACAGAATTTTGTGATAAGCCATTCCTACACGTACGTTTTATTAAAACCCGGTGAAGATCCTTCTTCCATCAATGATAAGATGGATGATTTCGTTAAAAAGTATGCTCTTCCAAGCAGACAGATAGGGCAAAAATTTACGCTAATGTCTTTAACTGATCTGCACCTTAAAAGTGATTTTGAAGGCGAGCCTACACCCACAAATTCGTTGACGAACATCTACATTTTTATTGCTGCCGGTTTGCTCACGCTATTAATTGCCTGTATTAATTACATTAACCTGAGTACTGCACAATCGCTTACGCGGATAAAAGAGATTGGTATCCGGAAAATCTTAGGGTCAATGAAAGCGCAACTTATTATCCAGTTTCTGGCCGAAAGTTTTTTATTCTGCCTGATTGCATTACTGATCAGTTATGTTGCTTTTGAACTTGCGTTGCCCTTGCTCAATCAACTTACCGGTAAACATCTTGAATTTGTAACCTCAGTAGATCCTCTGATGATTATTACATCGCTGGTATTGTTGTTGATTATTACCGTGCTGGCAGGCGGTTACCCGGCTTATTTCGTAACTCAGTTTGAATCCGTTAGTGCATTGAAGGGAAGTGGCAGCGGGCAAGGCAGCCAGTTTATGCGCAAGACTCTGGTAGTTGTACAACTTACTATAGCCTGCGCCTTACTTTCGGGCTCTATCCTCATCATTCGTCAACTGAATTACCTGCAAAGCAGGCCGCTTGGATTTAACCGTGAGCATGTAATTAACATTCCACTCCATAGTGAAAACATGAATGGTTTTTTTCAACAATCTGATTCAACCTTCAGGCAACGTTTGCAAACCTTCCGCGATATTTTAGAAACGCAAAGTGGTGTTACTCATACAGCCCTGTCGTCAGGTTCGCCTGGTACTGGAGTGATTTACAGAGGAACCACACCAGAGGGTTTTACAGAAGAAGATAATATGCTTGCTGCTAATCTGGCAGTTGACTATGATTTTCTATCTACATATGGTATGGAATTAAGAGCTGGAAGAAGTTTTAGCCGCGATTTTGGAACCGACCTGCAGGAAGCTTTCATTGTAAATGAAACTGCTGTGCAGGAATTTAAGTGGGGTTCGCCAGAAGAAGCACTTGGTAAAACTATTAACCGCGAGGGAAAGAAGGGTAAGGTTATTGGTGTGGTTAAAGATTTCAATTTTGCCTCGCTTACCGTGCCTATTACAGCCCTGGTAGCTTCGTTAGATCCAAATCAATTCAATACACTTTCAGTAAAATTTGAAAACGCTAACGTTAAGGATATTTTACAAGGTATTGAAAAAGAATGGGTGGCGTTATTTCCTGAAAAAGCATTTCAATATACATTTTTGACAGAGCAGCTAAATCAACAATATGCTAATTTCAGGAACTTCGGGCGTATCATTCAATCTTTTAGCCTGATCGCAATTCTTATTTCATGTTTGGGTGTGTATGGCCTGGTATTATTTGTTGTACAGCGTAAAGTAAAAGAGATTGGTGTGCGCAAAGTATTGGGCGCCACGGTGCCTTCTATTCTGGGGCTTATTTACAAAGACTTTGCTTTTTTGCTTTTATTGGGATTTGCCTTTGCTGTTCCCGTTTCCTGGTATTTGCTTCAGCAATGGCTTGCCAACTTCACCTACCGTATTGATATTGGTATTCTTACGTATGCCTTAAGTTTCATACTTATTCTGTTAATTGTATCGCTTACCATTAGTTACCAGGCTTTGCGGGCTGCCCAGGTAAACCCGGTAAAAAGTTTACGAAGTGAATAATTTTTTGAGGTTGTCTCAAAAGTCCACAAAATGCGAAATGCCATTTCGGCCTCGTGCCGGAATCACGGTTTAGCAGTATTAACCGAGATCGCGGCCCAAGCCCGCGATGACACAAGACTTTTAAGACAGCCTCTTCGCGTGTTCTTTCAAAATCCATAGCATTAAGTTTTTGATTGTTCCTTAAAATTCCGTTTACTTTATATAACAGTTTTCTCCCCTAAACCCTACCCTCCCCCATGAAAAAATTACTCAAAGTATTGGGCTACCTCATTCTATTTATTGTTGTAGCCATTGGTGCCTTCCTTACCTACCTAAAAACAGCGTTACCTAATGTTGGCGATGCTGAAGATATTAAAATTGAATACACACCCGAACGCATTGAGCGCGGCCGTTACCTGGCAAACTCCGTCAGTGTGTGTATGGATTGCCACTCCACCCGCGACTGGACAAAATTTTCCGGTCCATTAACAGAAGGTACACTTGGCCAGGGTGGCGAAACTTTTGATCAGAGTTTTGGGTTCCCCGGCAAGTACATCTCACGAAACATTACACCACATGGCATTAGTCGCTACACTGATGGTGAATTATTTCGGGTAATTACAACAGGTGTAAACAAAGAAGGTGAGGCCATGTTCCCACTTATGCCTTATCTCTATTATGGCAAAATGGATCCCGAAGATATTTACAGCATCATTGCCTATGTGCGCACGCTGGAACCTATTCAAAAAGACTGGGAAAAATCAACGCACGATTTTCCCTTCAATTTTATTGTGAACACTATTCCACAAAAAGCCACTCCGGGCAAACGCCCCGATAAATCAGATCAACTGGCTTATGGCGCTTATCTGGTAAATGCTTCCGGCTGTATTGAATGTCATACACAAGTTGAAAAAGGGCAAATCGTTAAAGCATTGGCCTATTCAGGTGGTCGTGAATTTCCGATGATGGGTGGCGCCATTGTTCGCTCTTCCAATCTAACACCCGATAAAGAAACAGGCATTGGTGTATGGACAGAAGATATGTTCATTCAGCGCTTTAAAATATATGCCGATTCGAGCTACACACCTGAAACCGTTGCAGCAGGTGAGTTCAATACCATTATGCCGTGGACAATGTATGCTACGATGGAACGCGAAGACCTTGCCGCTATTTACGCTTACTTAAAAACTATCCCTGCCATGAAAAATGCTGTAACAAAGTTTTCGCCCGCTGCAAAGTGAGTTAAATGGAGGAGGGGAATCTTACCCTTGCAGCAACTAACCCGGAAAAAGTTTACGGAGCAAATAATTTTTTGGTGCAGTAGGGGTTAGTCGCTTTTAGAATGTCATAGTACTAAAATGGGCATTACTATGAAAAAATCGGTTTTATGGGCAGTTGTACTAATGTTTACCAGCGTTGCGGCAACCGCACAGGAGCAAGTATTTGAAAGAAACTTACGGTCTTTTAGTAAAATCACCGTATCTCCAAAAATTCATCTTGTATTAACACAAGGTGATAGAGAGTCTATTAAACTCACCTATTCCAACATTAACGCTGGCCAAATAAACGTAGCCGTTGAGGGCGATAAGTTGAAAATTTATTTAGACGATGCCCGCATTGTTGATAAACGTGAGTTTTATGACGATTATGATAAGCGAAGCATTTACCACAACGCCAATGTAACGGCTCATATAACCTTTCGCGATTTACGGTTACTCGAAATCAGGGGCAATCAGGATGTAGCCATTAACCAGATAGTGAATGCGGATCAATTCCTGCTGCGGGTATATGGCAGTGCCCATATTACGATAGATTCCTTGCAGGCGAGTTCTTTTAAAGTTGTTGCGTATGGCGAAAACCGAATTAAAATTAAAGCGGGCAAGGCCGAAACACAACGGTATGTTTTGTATGGTGAAAATAAGATTGATAGCCGCAATCTGGATGGGCACTCCATTAGCAGCAACATTTATGGTGAAGGGCGCCTTACGGTAAATGCCTCAGATGAGGTACGCATAAATGCCATTGGCGAACCCGAGATTAATGTGAGCGGTACTTCGTTCATTAATAAAGGCCTTGTAATAGGGAAACCATCTATTTATAAAGAAAACCAGTAATTAGCTTAATTATGCGAATTGAGCCATAAATAACAGAAAACAACCCAACTCACCGCTTCTGTAACTTTCTAAATATTCTCTAACCCAACAAATGGAGGGTTTGATTAAATTTGGTGATGCCTGACGTGCATTATCCCGATGGTCATACCCTCCATTTCCATAAAACGGGTACTGGAAAAACAGTTGTGTTATGGTTTCATGGTTTTGGCCAAAACCATCTGGCTTTCAATAAAATAATAGAACCCGACCAGCAAGAGTTTACGCATTACATTTTCGACCTGTTTTATCATGGAAACAGTGTTTGGGCAAGCAATACCCCTATTAAAAAACATACATGGAAAGAGTTGATCCAACGCTTTTTGGATGAAAACGGCATAACTCAATTTCATGTAGTGGCCTTTAGTATTGGGTGCAGGTTTGGTGTTACAATTGCCGAACAATTTCCTAACCAGGTTCAAACCCTCACCCTGCTTGCCCCCGATGGAATCCAGTTCAGGTTTTGGTATGCACTGGTCACCTATCCTTACCTCTCCCGAAAATTGTTTCATAGGATTGTAACAAAACCTGCTCTTTGGAATCGTCTCCTTTCTGTATTGGAATTTACCCGAATCATTGACCGGAAACTTCTCCGCTTTGCGCAAAGACAAATGGATAGTGAGCAGAAACGAAGCCAGGTGTATAATTCCTGGGTTAATTTCCGACATTTAAAGAGCCATGCTACCAAACTTGGCCAATTAGCAAATCATCATAAAATGCATATTACGCTTGTTGCGGGCACACGCGATAAAATTGTACCTGCCACTCTCGTACAAAAATTACAGTACCGGATGCCTCAGTTGCATTACCATTCGCTTAATGCCAACCACAACGAGTTGATTGGAATGAGTTCCAATCTTATCTTCAAACTTTTGCACAATCAATAAATTATTTATTTTCGGGTAATAAAACCTTATCGCTATGTCAAAAGGAATGGACAAAAAGAAGGAAGAAAAAAAGAAGCCTCTTAAAACATTAAAAGAAAAGCGGGCTGAAAAAAGAGCCAAGAAAGGCAACTAGCTAATCTGGTTCAAAAAAACAAAAGCGCCTCAACTGGCGCTTTTTTATTCATTTTAACTTTAACACTATGAAAATAATTATAACTGCATTGGTTCTTGTACTTACTTTCCCCGTACTGGCGCAAGACTCGCTTTACCAAAAGAAAACATTTCAGGCATCCAACGGTCTTTCGCTACCCTATCGGTTGTTACTGCCTCCTGATTACGATCCACATAAAAAATATCCGTTGGTTCTGTTTTTACATGGTGCCGGTGAGCGTGGGAGCGATAATGAAAAACAATTAACACATGGAGCCAGTCTTTTTCTTACCGATGAAAATCGTAAAGATTTTCCGGCTATCGTGGTAATTCCTCAATGCCCTGCCGACAATTACTGGGGTAACGTTACAATAGACCGTTCAACCAGTCCGTTTACAATTTCTTTCGATTACTCCAAACCCGAAACAACAGCCTTGGGTGCAGCCATAGAGTTAGTGAAGAAATTTATTTCAGAAGAAGGGGTTAATAAAAAACGGGTGTATATAACCGGACTTTCTATGGGCGGCATGGGTACCTTCGAAGCGGTATATCGTTATCCAAAATTATTTGCAGCTGCTGCACCTATTTGCGGAGGTGGCGATGCACCCCGGTATACAAAACAAGCTGCCAAAGTTCCCTTCTGGATTTTTCATGGCGATAAAGATGTGGTGGTTAACGTAAAGGAATCTCAAACCATGGTTGCTAAACTAAAATCGCTGAAAGCCAGCGTGAAGTACACCGAATACGGTGGAGTTAACCATAATAGCTGGGTTAATGCTTTTGCAGAACCCGACTTTATGAAGTGGCTATTTTCTTATTAAAGTGTAGACCTGATTTTTTGTAATATTTAATTGAAGTCAGGTTTTTCAACCTGACTTCTCATAATAGTACTAACCAGTCGGGTTGGAAGACCCGACTGCATGGAAAAAAACTGGAACACAACCAACTCAGTGTTTTACATTTCCAGGCTCCCAGATTAATCGCATAAACATACTGAAGCGTTGATTGTCGCGGTTTAATGGAACTCCCCCTAATATTCCAATCAGAAAATTGGGTGCAATTCCCACCCGCATTTGGGGCCTCACTACTGCATCAAAACCACTAGACTGAATAGTTTTATTTATTTCCACCCCAATAAAATTGCGGGTGCCCGAAATCATATAATGGAAACTTGTATTTATATCATACCGGCTATGCCATGCTTTTGATTTGAACTCGCGTTCTATTCGAGGTCCCGTGTAAATCAACGTATGATAATTATTACCCCAACGTTTGGCTACAACAAAAAATGGGTTGAATATATTCCCCCTCATAAACGATTTTCCAAAATTATCAAGATCAGAAAACTCAAATTCGTTTATGTAGCCAACGGCCATAGACGTTTTTAAACGCTCTGAAACAAAGAAAGACCATTGCCCGGCTGTCTTTAAACTTTCCATGCGGCTGGATGGAATAGAGTCGTTTCCGTTTTTATAAGGTGCAATAATTATTAATGGAATCTCCACCTCCAAACCTAACCGGTTTACCGGTGCCCATTCGTACTCAATTAATGTCTGGTACGTATCATAACGAAGATTATCGGTAAGACCAAGTCCAAGGTTCCATTCCTGCTCGCCTTTTCGCGCACCAAGATCACGGATTAAGTCGATGTACAGCGGTTCGGCATGTAACACTTTTGTCGAGGTTGGCTTTCGCTCCACTTCATAAATAAACAAACTGTCTAACTCACGGTGCACGGCACGCAGCGAATCAAGATCCTGCGCCCGCAAATGCTGAACACAGAAGATTAAGACTATTAATAAAATATTTTTATACATAGTTATATCGTGAATAGTTGAAGAACTAGTCGAGGTGATGGGATAAATAACGAGAGGTCTATTTCTGAAACCAGCTGCTTAGCAGCGCAAGCACTACCAACAACGCTAGAAAAAGCAGAAACAGTAAATTGATTTTATATTTTCCAGACATAAAAAGCTTAGTTAAAATTCTTACTTACTAAGAACTAAGCTTGCCGGGGAGGTGGGGTTAAGATAGGAAAATGAGCTGAGTAGAATGCGTACTTGTCTTTAGCATGAAATTTACTTTCAGTAATTTGAAAAGCCGGCTGAAACCCAAATTGAACAGGCAACAGGAAAACCAGCAAGAAAGAAACTTTAGCACCAGGTTCGCGATCGGATTCTGGAATTTCTTCGAACAGACCTTCAAAGTCGGCTACTTCTTCCAATACCAACTCACTCATACTTTCAATTTCATTAATAGTAGTATTATCCTCTATATCACAGTGATATTGAAAATCCACACTAATGTCGAACAGATACAAAGCAAGCACGGCAGCCACTAAACGAGACAGAAAACCTTTACGCCAGAATTGAATTACTGTTAACACGGCCGGCAAAGTACGATAAAAAAGTGAAGGGTAAACGCTATATTGAGTTCGACATTGCAGCAAAAGTTAGGTTTTTCAACCTGACTTCTTACAAGAGCACTAACCAGTGGGGTCGGAAGACCCGACTGCATGGAATAATCATCCCTCACATTCCCTCTTCCTAAATCTTTTCGCCTTTCCCTTCCGCTTCGTATTTTTGTGCTTACGCTCACCACTATGATCGTCTTCTTTCGCACCTCTGGAGCCACCCTCTATGCCGTAAGTACTTCGCAACCTATTGGTTCTCAAGATTATGAAAAATTAATCTGGCTCTTTGGCGGAAGTAAACCCCTTACCGAAACCTCGCTCTCCGGCTTTTTTATCGGTCCGCGCAAAGAGATGATTACTCCTTGGAGTACCAATGCGGTAGAGATTACCCAAACCATGGGCATTAAAGGCATTGAGCGAATTGAAGAATTTACTGAAGTGCAAACTGATTCAGCACTGCACGATAGAATGTTGCAACGGTTATATACAGACCTCGATCAGGATATCTTCACCATCCACCACACACCCGAGCCCATTATCGAGATTGAAGACCTGAAAGCTTACAACGAAAAGGAAGGCCTTGCGCTTAGCCAGGAAGAAATCGACTACCTGAACGATGTAAGCTGGAAGCTTGGCCGCAAACTTACCGATAGCGAAGTATTCGGTTTCTCGCAGGTAAATAGCGAACATTGCCGCCATAAAATTTTTAACGGCACATTTATTATCGATGGTAAAGAGAAAGAGTCTACCCTCTTCCAACTCATCAAAAAAACATCGAAAGAAAATCCTAACTACATTGTATCGGCCTATAAAGACAATGTGGCCTTTATTAAAGGTCCGCGTGTAGAACAATTTGCTCCTGCTTCGGGCGATATGCCTGATTATTTTAAAGTAGAAGATTTTGATTCTGTCATTTCGCTTAAAGCCGAAACGCATAATTTTCCTACTACAGTAGAACCCTTTAATGGAGCGGCTACCGGTGGTGGTGGCGAAATTCGCGATCGCTTAGCCGGTGGTAAAGGTTCTATTCCCTTATCGGGAACAGCGGTTTACATTACCTCCTATCCGCGATTGGAAGATGGACGACCATGGGAGAAAAAATTTGACGCGCGCAAGTGGCTATATCATAATCCGGCCGAGATTTTAATTAAAGCCTCGGACGGTGCCAGTGATTTCGGAAACAAATTTGGTCAGCCATTGATTGGCGGCAGTGTACTTACATTCGAACACGTTGAACACAACAAGAAATTCGGATTCGATAAAGTGATTATGCTGGCCGGTGGTGTGGGGTACGCAAAGGAGCAAGACAGCAAAAAAGAATCCTTGCAGGCAGGCGATAAAATTATACTGATGGGTGGCGATAACTACCGCATTGGTATGGGAGGTGCCGCGGTATCGTCTGTTATTACCGGTGAATTTGCCAATGCATTGGAACTAAATGCCGTTCAACGTTCCAATCCCGAAATGCAAAAACGGGTGATGAATGCCATTCGGGCATTGGTGGAATCAACGCACAATCCTATTGTTTCAATTCACGATCATGGTGCTGGCGGACATTTAAATTGTTTCTCGGAATTATTAGAAGAAACCGGTGGCACAATTGAGATTGATCAGTTGCCGGTGGGTGATCCGACTTTATCAGATAAAGAAATCATCAGCAACGAATCGCAGGAGCGCATGGGCATTGCCATGCATCCCAAAGATGTAAACACACTAAAACGCGCAGCCGAACGCGAACGGGCGCCCATGTATGTAGTAGGCACCGCCACAGGCGATAAGCAATTCAAATTTATTGACAACAAAAAGAATACGAAACCAGTAGAACTGTCGCTTACTCATTTGTTTGGTTCATCGCCTAAAACAATTCTGCAAGATAAAACTACCACACCTGCTTACGCGGATGTACGGTACGATGCCAAACAACTTACTACTTACCTCGAACAGGTATTGCAATTAGAGGCAGTAGCGTGTAAAGATTGGTTAACCAATAAAGTAGATCGTTCGGTAACAGGTCGCGTGGCTACACAACAAACCTGCGGACAAATTCAATTGCCATTGAATAACGTTTCGGTAATGGCTCTGGATTTTACCAGCAACAAAGGTATTGCTACCGGCATTGGTCATGCCCCCGGTGCGGCATTGGTTAGCCCTGAGGCCGGAAGTAAACTGGCAATTGCCGAAGCATTACTGAACATTATCTGGGCTCCGTTAACGTATGGATTGAAAGGTGTTTCGCTGAGCGCCAACTGGATGTGGCCTGCCAAAAACGAAGGCGAAAATGCAAGACTGTATAAAGCCGTTGAAGCCGTAAGCGACTTTGCCTGCAAGCTGGGTATTAATATCCCTACCGGAAAAGATTCTTTGTCGATGACACAGAAATACCCGAACGGTGAAGTAGTGTACTCACCCGGCACGGTAATTATTTCTGCTGTTGCAGAAGTAAGTGATATTCGTAAAACCATATCGCCTGCGTTGCAACCCGTTGTTGGTTCAAAACTTATCTACATCGACTTCTCGAAAGACAGTCTTCAACTGGGCGGAAGTAGTTTTGCTCAGGTTGTAAATCAACTGGGAACAACGGCACCAACTGTAACCGATGAGAAATACTTTATTACTGCCTTTGATTCTGTTCAACAATTAATCAAACAAGATTTGATTCTGGCCGGACACGATATTTCGGCAGGCGGACTAATTACAACATTACTTGAAATGTGTTTCCCAACTTCTGGTGTAGGAATGAACATTACCGGTAAGTTGGATAACGATGCTATAAAATTCTTGTTTGCCGAAAACCCGGGCATTGTATTGCAAGTTGAAAACACTGCTTCGGTTGAAAAGATTCTATCCAACAACGGAATCAAGTCAGTAACTCTTGGAGAAGTAGTAAAATCAAGGCAATTGTCAATTGCTAATCATCAATTATCAATTGATAGCTTACGCGACACATGGTTCAAAACCTCTTATCTACTTGATTCACTCCAGCGCACCAAAGGTCATGCAGAGCAACGGAGAGACAATATTTTTAAGCAACCTTTAGCGTATAAATTCCCGAACAACTTTAAAGGGAGTTTTGATTCGTTTGGTATTGATGCAAAGCGAAGAAAACCAAGTGGCATAAAAGCAGCCATTATTCGCGAGAAGGGTGTAAATGGCGACCGCGAGATGGCTTATGCCCTTTACCTTGCCGGCTTTGATGTGAAAGATGTGCACATGACCGACCTGATGACGGGCCGGGAAGATTTGAAAGAAGTTAACCTGATTGTTTTTGTAGGTGGATTTTCTAATTCCGATGTTTTAGGTTCAGCCAAAGGCTGGGCCGGTGCATTCCTATACAATCCAAAAGCAAAAGCCGCATTGGATAATTTCTACAATCGAAAAGATACGCTTAGCCTCGGTGTTTGTAACGGGTGTCAGTTAATGATGGAACTCGGTTTAATCAACCGAGAGGTAGAAATGAGTAAACACCCAAAAATGCACCACAACGGGTCAGGTAAATTTGAATCAACCTTTATCAGCATTAGCATCCCTAAAAACAATTCGGTAATGCTCAGTAGCTATGAAGGTACCACACTGGGTGTTTGGGTAGCGCATGGCGAAGGTCGTTTTGATTTAAAAACACACAGCAATTATCTTGTTGCAGCTACTTACAGCTATCAGCAATATCCTGGCAACCCTAACGATTCTGACAAGGCGGTGGCAGCATTATGTTCAGCCGATGGTCGGCATCTGGCCATTATGCCACACATTGAACGCACCTTATTCCCATGGAACTGGGGCTACTACCCTGCCGATCGCAAACAAGACGAAGTGGGTCCGTGGATTGAAGCGTTTGTAAATGCAAGAGAGTGGGTGAAAAAAGTTACCGGTTTTTAGCGCAAAGGTTTCCAAGCTTTTACTCTAAGACATAAAAGGTTGGAAACCTTTACTTAATCCCCAACACAACCACCGAGTGTTTGGGAAGTACTACTTTCAATACGTTATCTTTTAAAGATGCACCTTTGAAGGCAACTGGCTTAATCTGCTCTGGCTTATCGAATGAGTTAAAATCCTGTACGTTGCCACTTGTTAAAATTCTTCCGGTAACGGAAGTAAATTTTCCACCACGCAATTCAATGGTAACTTCCTGCGAAGTTTTGGCATCTACATTCACCAACGAAATATGTACACCCGCTGTATTCTTTGATGCCGAAGCCGAGATAGCCGGAAGTTTTTCATTATCCATCGTATAACTTCCTGTTGTTATATCCAATGGCAGCAGCGTAGCATCCTGATGCACATTATACATTTCCATTACATGATATGTGGGCGTTAGAATCATTTTTTCTTCTTCGGTAAGCACTACAGCCTGCAACACATTTACGGTTTGGGCAAGGTTGGCCATACGTACACGTTCGCTGTGTTTATGAAAGATATTCAACGTGGCACCAGCCAGCACGGCATCGCGCATCGTATTTTGCTGATATAAAAAACCCGGGTTGGTATTGGGTTCCACATCGTACCAGCCGCCCCATTCATCCACCACAAGCGCCACTTTCTTTTTAGGATCATACTTATCCATTATGGTACTATGGCGTTGAATTAATTCATCCATAAACAAAGCCCGTTGCATAGTTTGAAAATATTGCTTTTCGGTAAAGGATGTGGAGGAGCCTTTATTACTCCAATCAATAACCGAATAATGATGTAACGCCACACCTTCCAGCATATTCAATGGAATATCGCGCATCAATACTTCTGTCCAGTTGTAATCTGCAGAATTGGCCCCTGATGCAATTCTAAAGATTTTACTATCGTTGCTCCAGCCCGTCATAAACGTGGCATATTGCCTGTAAATGTTAGCGTAGTACTCGGGTTTCATGTTACCACCACAGCCCCAGGTTTCGTTGCCTACACCCCAGTACTTTACATTCCATGGCTTATCGCGCCCGTTTTCTCTGCGCCATTTCGACATGGGACTTTCACCGGCAAAATTTACATACTGTACCCAATCAATTAGTTCCTGTACAGTACCGCTGCCTACATTGGCTGCCAGATAAGGTTCAGCACCAATCAACTCGCACATATTTAAGAAATCATGCGTACCAAAACTGTTGTCTTCTGTAACACCACCCCACCACGTATTCACAATGGTTGGTCGTTTCGCTTTTGGACCAACACCATCTTTCCAATGATAGGTGTCGGCAAAGCAACCGCCCGGCCACCTCAGGTTAGGTACTTTTAGTTTCTTTAATGCGTCCACCACATCGTTGCGCACTCCGGCTGTATGTGGAATTTTTGTATTAGCCTCACCAACATAAAAACCACCATAAATGCATCGACCCAGATGTTCGGAAAAATGTCCATAAATATGTCTGTCAATTTTTATTGCACCCTGGTCGGTATGCAGAATACCTTTGTTCTGAGCAAAGGCGGTGCTAACAATAACACTTAAGAGGAGATTAAGTAAAAGTTTCATACTTGAAATTTGATAGTGTTACCAGTCTCCAGTCACCGGAAACAGGTAACTGATTTAAGCCGAATTACGTGCCGCATTAATAATTCCAAACATGCATCGTATAATTAGTTTGCGATACCGTTGTTCATAAACTTTATTTGCATCATTCAGATTGCGAATATTCATTAACGCATGTTGTTGTATTGCAATTAAGGGCAGTACAATCCGTTCGCGCAAACGCACCGAATCGCGAATATTAGGATTACTTTCCATTAACCCGGTTAACCCCGAAACCTCAAGTGTCTGCTGCAGGGCCAACTCGTATTCCGAATACATTTTCTTCCAGAACTCACCAAACTCATCATCGGTACTCAGGTAAGCGGTGGCTTTAAAATACGACTTGGTTAGTGACATCATACTGTTGCCCAGCAATGTGCGAAAGAATAGCGAATCCTGATAAAATGATTTAAGCTTGGCAATGCCTCCTCTATTTCCAATAATCTGAAGCGCTGACCCTACTCCATAAAATCCGGGGATATTTTGTTTCATCATAGCCCAGGAACCAACAAAAGGAATTGCCCGGAGGTCCTCAAACTTCAGTGCATCGGAGGCGCTCCGTTTAACCGGTCGTGAACCAATATTGGTATCACCAAAAAAAGAAAGAGGTGTTACTTTTTCCAGGTAAGGCACAAACTTATCGTGGTGCTTCAGACTCAGGTAGGCTTTGTATCCTTCATCTGCCAATTCATCTAAAATATTTTTTTGTTCATCTGATAATTGGCTCTCATCTCGCTTAAACACATCTCCTTCTAACCCAGCAGAAATCAATTGCTCAAGGTTATACTTGCACGAGGCAACTTTTCCAAAATTTGAACTGATGGTTTGCCCCTGAATTGTAATCTGCACTTCTTCATTCTCGATAGTATCGCCCAACGAAGCATAAAAATCGTGGGTATTTCCACCACCTCGCGCAGGTGGCCCACCGCGCCCATCAAAGAACAGCGCTTTTAATCCGTGCTTGCGCGAAATAGAAGTAAGGTTTTCCTTAGCCCTAAAAATAGACCAGTTAGCACGCAGGTATCCACCATCTTTGGTGCCATCAGAAAAACCCAGCATAATAGTCTGGTGCGATTTGCGATTGGCAAGGTGCTGGCGGTAAGCCGTAATTTCATACAGGGCATCCATTATCTGCGGAGCATGAGCCAGGTCATCAATTGTTTCGAACAAGGGAACCACGTCCAGTTCCAACCCATGAGTTGTGTCTAACAACAACCTGCCTAATACAAATATTTGAATAACATGTAACGCACTCTGGCAATTGCTAATTACATAGCGGTGGCTTCCTGTTGTACCATTACTCTTTTGTATTTCTCCTATTACGCGAATGCTATTCAACGTTTCCTTAACAAATTCATCGGTTAATTCAAGGGTGTTCAAATCCACTTTCAGGGAAAGTAAATAATTGATTTGTTCGGTTGAAGAAAGTTTTTGAAACTCGGCCCCTGTTATAGTCTTGCCAGATTTTGATCCACAATCAAGAACATGATTCCATACAAAATCATGTTTGCGACTATCTTGTCTTACGTCAAGGCTGGCAAAATGAAACCCAAAAAGTTTTACTTTTATCAGAAACGAATCCAATAAATTCAAAAATAATCCATCATGATCCTGAACCAAACGGGTGCGTACCTGTTTAAGGTCGTTTACAAGATCATCTACATGCTGATACCCGCGTTCAGTTCCATAGGCCCACACGTAAATTTTTCTTTCTATATCACTCACTAATTTATCAACCCCTCTAAACGTAAGTCGCCTGCGCAACGCGCGTATATCGCGATAGTAACATTTCAAAATACTATCCTGAAGTCTGGCCGCCACCTTTCTTGTAATTTCGCTGGTAACAAACGGATTTCCATCCCGATCGCCACCAGGCCAAAAGCCTATCACTACCAATCTATCATTTTTCCACTCTGACAACGGAAGGGCTAACCCTGCACAAAGATTTTCAATTATTTCAGGTATAGACTGATAAAATACATGCTCCAGGTACCAACACAAACTCGCAGCTTCATCGTACGGGGTGGGTTTATCCTGATTGATGAATCCAGTTTTACCCAGTTGTTGCAGCAACAAATTGATCTGCTGCAGGTCGCTGTCGCGAATCGATTTTTCGAGATCAGTAAGTATCCCTAATACATAGCCAGGGTAAAACTGGGTAGGGTGTGCGGTAAGTACGGTGCGAAGGCTAAAGTTTTCGAGTTTAGAAATCAACTCGTTTTCTTTACGATCAAAACGGGTGCGTTGAACCAGAGAAGTTATTGTTCCCTTTCCGGTTAAATCATTAATCTGTTCAAAGGCCGAATCCTCAACCGAATCGAACAATGCTACCTGTCGCTCTACATATTGAATAAATTTAAAGAGTAAGGCAAATTGTTCTTCGGGTTTTGCATGGGGAACCATGTCGCTGAAAAACTGGCCCAGAATTTCAGTAGCTGGTTTGCCTTGTTCAAAAGCTTCTTCGCAGTATTGGTGCAAAAATGGCAACAGGGTACCTGTTCTTTGAATATCCTGAAATGGTAAATTCAAAAAGAGGCTATTATAAATATGGTACCGGGTTCCAACCGTTTGCTCGTATTTAGACGTCATCTGCTTTTATAAAATAAAATTTTCCTGAAAATAACGCCAAACCGGCTATTGTTTCAATTTTCGCATGGCATTTCGCACTTTGGTTTTAACATTTTCACAAAGAAGCTCGTCTGACTTGCTCCAATCTGTAAAATCGTTTACCTTTTCTTATCTAATCCTAAACGCTATGAGAAAATTTTACTTGTTCGCGTTGTTACCAATTCTGTTCGGTTCGTGTCTGGGGTATAAAGAGTTGCCAGTAGAGTACGATTACAGTTATAAAGGGAACTTCAAAAAATATCGCACCTTCGATATTATGCGGCCTATGGGCCTGAATGACACGACTATGATTAACGAAATCGTAGAAAAATCAATCATTTCGCGCATGAAGTTTCTGGGATACAAACAAACAGATACCCGCCCACACCTGATTGTTGGTTTTAAAATGTATGCAGACAGCCTTCGTTTTAACGGGTACGATCAGCCTGATATTGAAGAATGGATACGGGCACAGAAGGAAGACGAGAAATACGATTCCAAAAAAATTAACCTGAAAACTGGCACCTTGCTTATTCAATTTTTCGACAGACGCCAGAATCGATCAATCTGGCAGGGTTATGCCACTACACTTTATGGTAGTATTAATTTTAACAACGAACGCCATTTGCGCAATGCTGTAATCTCTATTTTAGACAAATACCGGTTTATGGCAGAGGGCTTTGGAGACGGCAACCCGGCTACCGCAGAAGTTGATGACCTGGATCAATAAAATCTTCATAAATACTTCTAAAAACACTGAATTTCGGGCTTTCAGATCTCGAAATTGTTCCTACCTTTGCACCTCAAATTTTTGATTTGAAGGTATTGTCCTATGGTGTAATGGTAACACAGCAGATTTTGATTCTGCTTTTCTAGGTTCGAATCCTAGTAGGACAACTCAAAAATCCTGGGAAACCAGGATTTAATATTTAGAATAATGTCTGTTAAAATCTTTTCCGGAAGGGCAACTACCTATTTGGCTGACAAAATTGCTCATGCCTATGGCGAGCCCTTGGGCCGGGTAGATTACCAGCAATTCAGTGATGGCGAAATGTCGCCCTTTATTGGTGAATCTGTTCGGGGGCACGATGTGTTCATTATCCAGTCCACGTTTGCTCCGGCCGAGAATTTTATGGAACTCTTGCTGATGATTGATGCAGCAAAAAGAGCCAGTGCCTCAAATGTAAATGTGGTTATTCCTTACTTTGGATATGCCCGCCAGGACAGAAAAGACAAACCCCGGGTAGCCATAGCCGCCAAATTGATTGCTAACCTGCTTTCGGCTGCCGGTGCACACCGGATAATGACCTGCGATTTACATGCTGACCAGATTCAGGGATTTTTTGACATTCCGGTAGATCACCTGGATGGTAACTATATTTTTGTGCCTTATCTCAAGTCGCTTAACCTGGAAAACATCATGTTTGCTTCTCCGGATGTAGGCGGCATCAAACGCGCCAGAAGTTTTGCAAAATTCTTTAATGCCGATCTTGCCGTGTGCGACAAATACCGGAAAGAAGCCAATAAGATTGAGTCGATGCGCCTGATTGGCGATGTTGAAGGAAAAGATGTTGTATTGGTAGATGATCTGGTTGATACAGCAGGCACTATCTGTAAAGCCGCTGCACTTCTAAAGGAAAAGGGCGCAACAACCGTACGTGCCATCTGTACTCACCCCGTATTATCGGGTAATGCTTACGATAACGTGCAAAACTCTGCATTAGAAGAGCTTGTGGTAACCGATACCATTCCTTTAAAACAGAAGACGAACAAAATAAAGGTGCTTAGTGTGTCGGATCTTTTCGCAAAAGCCATTCGCAAAATACACGATCACGAATCTATCAGTTCATTATTTATCCGTTTGTAAATTCTTATTAATCAATTAAACCATAAACAATTATGAAAACCATCGAGATTATAGGGTATCGAAGAGCAAATCTCGGCAAGAATGACTCTCAGAAAATCCGTCAGGAAGGCAATGTGCCTTGTGTACTTTACGGAGGAAACGAACAAGTTCATTTCTATGCCCCGGTTATTTTATTCCGCGATTTGATCTACACTAACGAAGCCCACTTTGTACACCTGAACATTGAAGGTGAAGAGTGCCAGGCTATTATGCAGGAAGTTCAATTTCACCCGGTAAGTGAAATCATTCTGCATGTAGATTTTCTTCGCATTAGCGAAGAAAGAAAAATTAAAATGGACATTCCTGCCCGTTTGGTGGGCCAGGCACCTGGCGTTGCCAAAGGTGGTGCATTGGTACGTAAGCGCGCTTCTTTAAAAGTATATGCATTCGCTAAAGACATGCCCGATCATATTGATGTAGACTGTTCTTCTCTTGATTTCCACCACTCGGTAAAAGTTGGAGATCTTAAATTCAGTGGTCTTGAATTTTTAGATCCTAAGCAGGCCTCTATCGCAGTTGTGGAAGTGCCACGCGCTGCTAAGCTTGCTGAAGAAACAGCCGCTGCTACCCCTGCAGCGGGTGCTGCTCCTGCTGCCGCTGCTCCTGCTGCAGATGCCAAGAAAGGTGAGGCTCCTAAGAAAGACGAGAAAAAGAAATAATTTTTTTCTGTATTTAATTAATCCCGCCCGGCAAACGCCAGGCGGGATTTTTATTTACTTCGCTAAATGGAATCCCCGCATTGCTCCTGTTACACTTCAAATAAGAGTAGCCTGTACCAAACCATACTAAGTACTATATGAAATACCTGATTGCCGGACTTGGAAACCCTGGACACGAATATGAATTAACCCGGCATAACATTGGTTTTCTGGTTCTGGACAGGCTCGCTGATGTTCATCAGGCACCATTTTCTACAGGCCGTTTGGTAGATAAAACGGAGTTAAAGTATAAGGGCCGCCAAATACACCTGATAAAACCAAACACCTACATGAACCTGAGCGGAAAGGCTATTGCCTATTGGTTACAGGAATTAAAAATCCCGAAAGAAAACCTGCTGATTATTGTAGATGACCTCGCCTTGCCTTTTGGAACCTTACGCTTACGTACCAAAGGAAGTTCGGCCGGGCACAATGGCCTAAAAAATATTGAGTTGGTACTGGGTGGCCAGGATTACGCCCGGTTACGGTTTGGTATTGGTAACGCTTACGCAAAGGGCCAACAAGTAGATTTCGTACTGAGTAATTTTTTACCTCAGGAGTTTGAGGCTTTACCCACCTTTATGGATAAAGCCAGCGAAATGATTTTTTCATTCTGTACAACTGGTGCCGAACGCACCATGGCTCAATTCAACCAGTAATTTCGTTACAAAAAACAGGGCGAATATTGCTTTTCAATATAAATCTTACAGGCGTTTTTAATAATAAAACTCTGTTTTTACACAAAAAACAACATTTTAAAACCTTAATGATTTGAATTTGTGCCCCAATAGCACATTGCTCTCATTTTGCTTTACGGATGTAGGTTTTGAAACTATTTCAATAAAAAAAAGAGCAACGCTTCCTCCACCTTTGGGTAAATAAAATTGCAGCGATATGGCCACGAAGGGATTATCTAACATCAGCATAAATACACGCCTGAAGCAACTGTTGTTGCTTATGGCTCTGATTATGGTTGGAATTTTGGTTGCGATGGTTTCTGCGGATGGTGATCCATCCGTAAAAATCGATTCGTTGAAAAGTGACGTGCGTTCATCCAGAAGTTAACGCATACTAAAGATAGGGTGTTTGGTAAAGCCTCTGCGGGAAACTGTAGGGGTTTTCCTTTTTTGGGGCTTGCCATTTTCCCGTAGCTTTGTTTTCATGGATTTTTCGCACGAAGTATTCTTACACCGCCTGGCCCAAACATCTACCAATCCTTTTCTGATCTCTATCGAACGGGCAGAAGGCGTATACATGTATACCCCCGATGGTAAGGATTACATGGATATGATTTCAGGAATTGGTGTTAGTGCCATTGGTCACCGGCATCCGCATGTAGTAAAAGCTATTAAAGAACAATTAGATAAACACCTGCATGTTATGGTGTATGGCGAGTACATTCAATCCACATCAAACCGGTTGGCTTCAAAACTCACCTCACTCCTTCCTTCTACTCTAAACTGCGCTTATTTTGTAAATTCCGGAACAGAGGCAAATGAAGCTGCCCTTAAATTAGCTAAACGGGTTACCGGTCGAACCGAAATTATTTCGTACCGTAAATCGTATCATGGCAGTACGCATGGCTCACTCAGTGTTTCTGGTAACGAAACCAAGAAGCAGGCATTTCGTCCGCTCTTACCCGATGTTAGGTTTATTAATTTTAATAACCCCGATGATCTGAGTCAGATATCAACCCGAACTGCCTGTGTAATAATGGAAACTGTGCAAGGCGATGCCGGTGTAAGAATACCCGACAAAACATACATGCAAGCTTTACGGAATCGTTGCACCGAAACCGGAACACTTTTGATTTTGGATGAGATTCAATGCGGTATGGGGCGAACCGGTAAGTGGTTTGCTTTTGAGCATTTTGGTATTGTTCCGGATGTATTAACGGTAGCAAAAGCATTTGGTGGCGGTTTACCAATTGGTGCTTTTATTTCTTCTGAGCAAAATATGTTTCACCTAACGCACAATCCTATATTGGGGCATATTACCACATTTGGCGGTAATCCGGTTTGTTGCGCCTCTGCGTTGGCAACACTTGAAGTTATTGAAACAGAACAGCTTCTGGCGCAAGTAGAGCAAAAAGGAAAACTGATTGAATCGCTTTTGCAACATCCTAAAATAAAAGCGATACGAAGAATCGGGTTGCTCTTTGCATTCGACTTTGAGAGTGACGAGATTGTGAACCGAATCGTTAACTATGCTAAAGAAAATGGTGTAATCTGTTATTGGTTTCTGTCGCATCCCAATAGTTTTAGAATTGCACCACCCCTAACGATAACAGATTCGGAAATAAGAAAAGCTTGCCAGGTTATAAAGCAAGCAATTGATCAGGCTTAACCGTTATAAACTTGGAACATCGAACATTCAATCCACTTGACTACACCTTTAAATTACTGGTGATCTTATTTATACTGGTAACCGTAATTATTCTGGCAAAAGATATCATAGTCCCGATTTTAATATCGGGTATGCTAACCATCGTGTTACAACCTCTGGTTAAACGATTAGAAAAATGGATACCTACCTGGTTGGCCATTACACTCACCCTTATTTTCACCTTTCTGTTTATTACTGCATTGGGTTGGCTTGCCATTAGTCAGGTAAGTGCTCTTGTAAAAGATTTGCCTGATTTAGAATTAAAATTTAATACACTCGTAGATCGGGTAAGTTCAACCTTACAAGCTACTTTTAATATGAGCGCCCGTGAGCAAAATCAACTTTTGAAAAACAGTCTTGCTAACCTGGGCAGCTATGCTACTGGTTTATTTACGGCCACAACCAGCTTTATTTCTTTACTTGTTCAGATACCCATCTATGTATTTCTTTTTCTGATTTATCGCGATAAGTTCAAATCTTTCATTTTAGCTTTTATTGCAGACGAACAAGAGATTACCTGGAAAGGTGAAATAGAAGACGTTATACAGGGTTACACTTCGGGGCTATTGATGGTAACAGCCATTGTTGCGATTTTAAACAGTGTTGGGTTGCTCATTCTTGGAATTGAGCACGCTGTTTTCTTTGGGGTGCTGTCTGGCATTCTAACCATTATTCCCTACGTAGGAATTTTCATTGGGGGCACATTGCCTGTATTGATGGCTCTTCTTACAAAAGACAGTTTGTGGTATGCCCTTGGCGTGATTATTATTTTTTCTATCGTTCAATTTCTGGAAGGAAACTTTATTACTCCCCGCATTACCGGATCCAAAGTAAGCATTAATGCATTGGCTGCTATTGTTGCGTTGCTGGTTGGAGGTAAAATTCTGGGGATTGCCGGAATGATTCTGGCCATACCTATACTAGGAATCTTAAAAATTATTCTTTCGCACACCCAACACCTAAAACCTTTTGTAATTTTAATTGAAGATAATCCTGCCAAGCCTGATACCAAACAACCTGAACCCGAATCTAAAACAGAAAAATAACACTACAGGTTTTCAATAACCAGATTGTGATTGGTGTATATGCAAATGTCGGCAGCAATATTCAGGCTTTCGCGCACCATTTCTTCGGCTGTAAGGTGTGGCGCATGTTTTTTTAACGCCAGCGCAGCCGACTGTGCATACATAGCTCCTGATCCAATAGCTGCAACCTGATTATCGGGCTCAAGTACATCCCCCGTTCCTGATATGATCAGAATTTCTTCTTTATTAATGGCAATCAACATCGCTTCAAGCTTGCGCAGATACCGATCCATGCGCCAATCTTTGGCTAATTCAATAGAAGCCCGCTTCATGTTGCCTCCGTATCCGTTTAATTTTTCTTCAAAACGGTCGAGTAACGTAAAGGCATCGGCTGTGGATCCTGCAAAGCCTGCTATCACTTTATTTTCGTACAACTTGCGTATCTTCTTTACATTGCTTTTAGCAATGGTGTTACCCATCGATGCCTGTCCATCAGCACCGATCGCTACATTTCCATTATGCTTAACTGCAATTACAGTTGTTGATTTTACTTTTTGCATGATCTTATTTTAAAAAAATTAAACGAGCTGTTTAGCTCGTTTAAAAAAATGAATACCAATTCAAAATCTTAAATCAAGATTCTTACCGGATCTTCTAATAATCCTTTTAGCGTTTTCAGGAATGCCGCCCCACTGGCACCATCTACTACCCGGTGATCGCACGAAAGTGTAACTTTCATAACACTTCCTACCGCTAGTTGACCATTCTTCACAATTGCCGTTTCTTTTATTCCACCAACAGCAAGAATACAGGCATCAGGTGTATTAATAATAGCCGTAAATTCTTCTACGCCAAACATACCAAGGTTGGAAATTGTAAAAGTACTTCCTTCCCAATCGGCAGGTTGTAGTTTTTTATCATGCGCTCTTTGAGCAAGGTCTTTCACTTCGGTTGCGATGTGAGAAAGTGACTTGTTATCGGCAAAGCGAATTACCGGAACCAACAGACCATCTTTTACGGCCACCGCTACCCCAATATGGATGTGATGGTTTTTTCTGATCTTATCGCCAAGCCAACTGGAATTAATATCAGGATGCTGACGCAGGGCTGCTGCTGTGGCTTTCAGCACCATATCATTAAATGAAATCTTAACCGGAGAAATTTCATTTATACTCTTGCGTGCCTCTACCGCTCTATCCATATTAATTTCCATGGTAACATAGAAATGCGGAGCCGTAAACTTGCTTTCAGAAAGTCTGCGGGCAATGGTTTTTCGCATTTGCGATACGGCCACTTCTTCAAAACTTTCTTTTCCAACAACCTGTGGAAGAACTACGGGTGTAGGTTTGGCAGAATCTGTTTTAGCTGTAGCACCAGAAGGTTTATAGGATTCAACATCATGCCGGGTAATACGACCTCCTTCGCCAGTACCTTGAATTTTACTTATATCGAAGCCCAGATCTTTGGCCATCTTTTTGGCAAGCGGAGATGCTTTTAATCTTCCGTTGGTTGAACCGTTTGAAGAAGATACAGGAGTTTGCTCTGCCGGTTTACTTTCGGATGTTGTTGGGGTTGGAGTTTTTGTTGTACCCGTTCCTTTAGCCTGATGTGCTTTTAACAGCGTTTGCCAGTCTGCATTCTTCTCACCAATAATGGCCAATACTCCATTTACTGCAATAGCTTCTTTTTCTTTAGCACCAATGTATAACAACGTTCCTGTATTATACGACTCATATTCCATAGTGGCTTTATCGGTTTCAACTTCAGCCAGCAGTTCACCCGATTTTACACTATCACCAATTTTTTTATGCCAGGCCGCAATTACACCTTCATTCATCGTATCGCTCATCTTAGGCATTAGAACAACCTCGGCTTTAATGCCTGAGGTATCGATTGTTTCTGCCACCGCGGTTATCGTTTCGGTCTTGGTTTCTGTTTTACCCGATGCAGCCGTAGTGGTGGTTACTCCGGCAGTAAGTAGTGCTGCAAAATCTTCTCCCTTATTACCCACTATTGCCAGCACATCGTTTACTCTTACTGCTTCGCCTTCTTTGGCACCCAGATATAACACCGTACCCGTATTAAACGATTCATAGTCCATCGTAGCTTTATCGGTTTCAATTTCAGCCATTAGCTCGCCCGACTTTACCGTATCGCCTACTTTTTTATGCCATTTGGCGATTACCCCTTCGGTCATCGTGTCGCTCATTTTGGGCATCCGTATTAGCTCTGCCATATATATCTTCCTTTAAATCGGTTAAATTCTTTGTTGAGGGTCAAAAATACCCCAATTCGGGGGATTTTCAAGCATTGAAAACGGATCGTTTTAGTTAAAAATTGAGTGTTCCCAGTAACAACTCAAAACGGGTGTCGGCTGGTTTAACTCCATACGAATAGCGAAACCCGATATCTAACTGGGGTAATAAACGCAGAATGTTGATATCGAACTTTACTTCGGCACCTGTGCTAATGTAAGTTTGGTTAATTGGTGTAGTGTTAATCATACTGCTGCCAAAACCATAATCGAGAAATGCATTTGCCCGTACACGTTGTATGTTTAACAAAGGCCCTATGTTCACATCGGGATACCAGACTGGCAACGCATAGTTAACCGACATGGAATAAAAATTTTCGAAACGGGAAATGGACTGTCCGCGCGGAACGGGTATTTGATTGCGGAATGTATAGGCTCCATTGTCTTCGTACGGAACAGTATTCGAGTTTCTGGACAGCAACTCCAGCTTTGTGTTTTGATACCCCCAATGCCCCCACAGGGAATGATGTTTGAACAAGCCCGGAAAAAACAAGGTTCCGTAAAATGAAAACTGCCCCCCCGTGTAATCACCTCCAAAAGGAGTACCGTAACCGTGCATAACAAAACTCTGCCCCCATTTAGGATTAATATCTCTTCTGCTCTGCCGCTGATACCGGTAACCGGTCATAAAAAAATGATTATAAATTAACTGGCCGTTACCCGGAACACTCCTAATCCAATATTGCGGTAGCTGTGGTGTTATTAGACGGCCCGAACCTGTAATTGAATTTGTAAAATCCTCCACACGAGTAACGCCAACAAAATTTCCTATTGTAAGTAAACTCAGAAACCTGGATTGGGTTGTAAGCAGTGGAAGCCGCAGCCCTGCTTCCAGGTTTTTTTCTGACCATTTGTACGTTAGGTTACCAGATGCATTTACGGTATCGGTTGCTATTATGGTTTGGTATGTTATATCGCCTTCATTTAATGACCGCCTGGCGCTGGATACATTCACATCTAAAATCGGATAAGCCCCCTGATAGCTTAAGCCTGCCCGCCAGCTACCGGTACGCTCGTTAATATCAAACATGTACCCTGCATTAAGTGACATGGTACTTAATATATCGCGCGATGTTATTCCAATATCTACCTCTGTTAAGGAGTTATCAACATAAGCGCCCCAGCTATATGGGTTAATCAAATGCGCAGTTCTGGAATAGTTTTTAATTTCATACTTTTCCTCAGGCACATCAGCTAATAAATCATTTTTATTTTCCTCAAAAGAAATATTCTCTTTCCATACATCGATCTGCTTCCAGGTTGCCATAGCAATTTCTGCCCGAACTACATCAAACCCATCTCTGCCTTGTTCGTTATAATACAGGTATTTTCCATCTGCACTTACTTCAGGGTTAAAAGCTCCATATCTACTTTCTGTTACCTGATAATGATTCCCTGTGGTAACATCCCATGCAAAAATATTATCCACATCACTTAGGGGTGCGTTATAGAAAATATACCCACCATGCGGTACAGGATGTCCTACATTTTGATCGGTATAAGGTGTCAGGTTTTTACGATCACCAGACTCTAAATCGAATTCAACCATTGCCTTTCCCTTTTTGTTAGTAGCAAGTGTTACAATACTCTTTCCACTTTTACTCCACCGGGGCATTGCTATAAAATCGTTCTCAGCATTTTCAAAAGTTTTGAGCACGGCACCCGTTTCGTAATCTAAAATAACAAGGTTGCTCTGGTAATCGGCTCCGGTTTCTACGGTAGCAATCTGATTTCCATCGGGCGATAGCGCAGCCGAAGCATATCTGCTTTTAGCCGTTACTTGTTTACGTAATTTCGTTTTCAGATCATAGGCCACAATAACCGAAAAGGTTTTTACACGCCAGCGTGGATCAAACCTGTATTCATTCCATACAATTTTTCCCTGGCTTACCGAAAGCATTCCGGTTCGATTATACGGCCCCAGTGTTAAGATTTTTTTCTCTCCAGTTGGTGTTAATAAGACTAATTCTTCTACATCACCAATTCCCGATTTTACTACTACTACCGAATCAACACCTACTAGCTGTGGAAACTGATAATCGGTATAGGCTGCTGATTTTCGTTGATGAACCCGATCGAAGGGTGTGGGTTGCAAATTTTGTTGCTTTGCCTGCCATTCCTTTTGCAGATCGCGGGCCATTTCGGCATACAAATCTTTTACATACAAACCCGTTTCTTTTTTTATTGATCTGGAAAACGTAAATGGAAGAAAGGGAGTGCTCCATGCCCTTCGGGTAATATTATTCCAGGCATTTTCGTTGCCAGTACGTGTGCGAAGATACTTTACCATGTGATAGCCCAGTACATAGTGGTCGGCAATATTGTGCTTGTACGATCTAAGGTATTGCTTGTTGTAATTAAATGATTTTCCTTCTTGTAAATTGGTGCGAAACACCAGATCAAAATAAGGAATGCGCCCGCGACCCGATTTGGTAAATTCCGTTTCTGTAAGTACCGCATCGCCTTCCCAAAACCATTGGGGCACGGCTATATAATTCATGACCGAAAGTGTGCTGGCTCCAAATAAATAATATAATGCTTTGTTAAAACCCCGGTTAGCCTGATGAAATTGAACGATATGCCGATACTCGTGTGTAGCCAGTAAATCTAACCAATCCAGGTTGCCCTGAAGGTTATAGTTTTGTGTGGGCATAGTGAAGAATTCGGATCTGCGTGGGGTAATAGAAACAAATCCATTGCTGATGGCCGACTGATTCTGTAATACCACTGATACAGGACGGGGTGCGCCCCCCAGTGTTTTGGATTCCGGCACACGAATGTGTTCAAACGTATTGGCCATACGCAAGGCCTGCGTTTCGAAACCGGTTGGAAAAATTACCCTGAAGTTTGGAGTTTTAACCTGCTTCCACCGCAGGTTAGGATTATTTTCCAGTACAGTGGTAGATTGACTGAATGCTGGCACATAAACCCATACAGCAATAACCAGAAATAAAGTTAGGCGCATAGCTCCATCTAAAATGGAAAGCTACATTACCGTTCGGAATTTTACTACACGCAAAATCAATTCTCCGTAACATCATCCAGGCTATTGAATCTCCGACCTAACCCTGAAACAGATGCAACATTAAAAAAACCAACCACTTTACTTCCATTTGTATTGGTATTTCGAATGTTAGTAGAAACATTAGCTAAAGGCGTGGAAAATAATTCACCAAAACCACCCGGCCGGTCTGTCTGAATACTTACTTCATTTAGAAAATTAAAAGCAGATTCGGTTATGGCATGTATCTGTACCGACACCGAATCGCCAACCTGGTAAGGCGAAATAAGGGCATCGTTCTCGTCCGTATCGAACGGATTAATAGCCCTGCGTATAGGTGGAATAAACTCTATCCCATTAAAATTACCTCCTTTAGAAAAGCCCGCATCATAGGCAGTAATTAATTCGCCCGGCTTATTCTGATGATCACCATTTTTATAAAATTTAATCCAGTAAGCATCCCGGGTTTCAACCGGATCTTTAGCCCAAAATTCTGCCTGATATAAATCGTCAAAAAACTGATTTCCTTTCTGCATAAAAAAAGTAATGCTATCCACTACCGGCACCTGCCCCATACGCGATTCGGCCACAAACGTTTCGCCACCTGTTTGAACCGAAAGTGTATAGGTTAATCCAGCTGCACCAAATACATTGTTGCCCGATGGTACCCACACATATTCGCCTGGTTTCTCTTCAGTAAATGTAAATACCGTTCCATTTTGATCGGTGATGGTTACCGTTGCGCCTGATAGGGCTGGTGGTACTACATTATCAAAATAAGGTTGCGTACGCGTTAAGATAACTTTTTGCGAGTCGGCAAGGTTATTAATCCAGGCATCAACAACCAACACGGGTTCTGCCCGTTCTAACTTTGGATCAATCACATCTTCGCATGAATAGAAAACGAAGGAAGCCAAAAGAAAAAAATAAACAATGTGCTTCATCTTTTAGAATTTAAAATTGTAAGAAACCGAAGGAATAAACGTACCAATAATTGACAACTGCCGGGCTTCGCTGTTTATGGGACTACCCTGCGCTACGCGTTCGGTACCTTGTGTAAAGTAAATAGAGAATGGATTTTTTCGGCCATATACGTTGTACACGCCAAAAACCCAATAGTCTGAATTTTTGCGAGGGTTGCCATTTCGTTTCACTGTTTTACCTTCAAGCCGGAAAGAAACGTCTAACCTGTGATAGGCCGGCAACCGAACATTATTGCGACTTTCATAGGCGTTGTAAGGAATAAGAATACCCTGCATTACATAACGCGAAGTAGGAAACGTGGCTGGTGTTCCGCTTACAAATGTAAAATTGGCCGATGCTGACCAGCGTTTATTTATATCATAAAATCCACTTAGTTTCAGATTATGGGTTTGATCATATCGGGCTGCATACCAATTGCCCTGGTTAATGCCTTCTACTTTTAATTCGGTGCGGGCCAGTGTATAAGCTGCCCAGCCGGTAAATTTTCCAACCTTTTTCTGCAGAAAAAATTCCACTCCGTATGCACGACCAATACCGCTTAATAAATCGCCTTCCAGAAATTCATTAATTAATAAATCTGCACCATCTATATAATCAATTTGATTTTGTGTACTTCGGTAGTATGTCTCTACTGAAAACTCAAACATTTTATCTTTTCCCAAATCACGAAAGTAACCTACTGCATATTGATTGCCCAGTTCTGGTTTTACGTTGTTCGTACTGGGTGTCCATACATCTAATGGATTAGAGGCGGTGGTATTGGAGATCAGGTGTACATATTGTGCCATTCGGGTATAGCTGGCTTTAACCGAGCTATAGTCGTTTAGTTCTGCTTTGATTGAAAACCGCGGCTCCAGGTTTTGATAAGATACCATTCGCTCTCCGCGCGAAAAGGTGCGCTCCTCTACAGGCGTTCTTCTTAAACCCGGTATAGTATCATTATAGCTATATTGTTTACCTGCCCCTAATCCTGAGAAGTGCGAGTACCGGATACCGTATTCGACTGCTACAGCTTGCGATATGCGTTGGCTGTTTCCTAAATACAGCGCAGTTTCCAGGTTATATTTTTCTGGAAGACCAATATCGATGCGGGCGCCATTTGAAGTACCATATGCATTAGCCGGTTCAAAGGAATAGTAGTTGGCTTCGGCACCAAAAGAGAGTTCGTTATTCGCGTTAATAAAATAACTAAAGGCAGGTTTGAAGGTAAGATTGCGTACCGAAGACTCCCAGCGAAAATTATCGCGTTCGTTTTCTCCAAACTGCAAAGAATAATCGTATCGGCTGAATACACCGGAAAAGTTTGCAAACAGGCGGTCGTTAAAGATTTTATTCCATCTAATCGTACCGGTATTATTGCCCCACGAAAACCCCTGTTTTTTATCAAAGAAGAATTTATCGCGGCCGGTGTAGCCAGAGAGGTAAATCCGGTTGTGTTTATTAATGTTATAATTGGCTTTGCCGGTTAGGTCATAAAAATTAAGAGCAGCTCCATCTTTGAGAAGATCAACAAACGGGCGCGCTATTATATCGGCATATGATCTTCTTCCGGCCACTATAAAAGAACCCTTACTATCGAACAAAGGTCCTTCTACTGCTGCACGGCTAAAGATGGTACCAATGCCTCCGCTTACTTCGTGGGTCTTGGTGTTACCTTCTTTCATGCGCACATCCAGCAACGAGGCAATGCGGCCACCAAACTGGGCCGGTATAGCGCCTTTGTATAGTTTGGTGTCTTTAATGGCATCGGGGTTAAACACAGAGAAAAAACCTAACAGGTGCGAAGAATTATAAACGGTAGCTTCGTCTAATAAAATCAGGTTTTGACCTACGCTTCCACCGCGTACATTAAAACCCGAGGCGCCTTCGCCCACGGTAGCAACGCCCGGTAATTGTTGTAAACTCTTTATCAGGTCAGGTTCACCCATAAAAGCCGGAATACGGGTAATGGTTTTCTGATCTAACCTGTTTACGCTCATCTCCAGCGATTTCGTTCCCTGTTCATCTCTTTCTGCGTTAACCACAACTTCTTCCAATTGCAAATCTTCCGAAACCAACTCAATATCAATTCTCACATTCTGTGTAAGCTCTACAGTTTTTACCTGAGTAGCATATCCGATGTAACTGAACGTTACCTCGTACGTAGCCGGGTCTAGCGTAAGAGAATAAAATCCATACACGTTTGTAGTTGCCCCAGTTGCTAATGATTTAATGTAAATAGTTGCACCAATCAGTGCTTCGCCATTAGAAGAGTCTTTCAAATATCCACTAAGGGTGGTTCGGGTTTGCCCTGATAACCCAACCGGAAGGAGTAACAACAAAAATAAAAATCGCATACGAAAATAAATACGAGGTATAAACTGAAATAGTAGCGTTAGTGTTGCATGAATGCGATATATAATTTCAGAAATTTGAATTGTTGATGCGTTAGATCAACACCCGCTTTAATTCCTTTGGTTTTTTGGTACCTTGCAGGCTTACTTCAAAATGAAAAAATTAATTGAGCTATATCAACGCTACAAAGCCTATGTTCGGGTAGACCTTGTAATGTATGGCGTAATGATCCTTTTAATTATTCTTTACTTTATTTATTCCGTTTTGGCCGATTGAGGTGGCAACAGAATTTCGCGCACGTTGTCGTCAATTTTCACTGCAAGTTCATCCGTAGGTAAATCGTTAATATCCAGACCAAACGGATCTTCAATTTCTTCTGCGATAAGTTCGACACTTAACAACACAAATGTTACCAAAGTAACAATGGGTATCGTGATATATCCCGAGGTGGTTACAAATGCAAAAGGCAGCGTTATCAGGTAAATAAAAATAAATTGTTTTATATACATGCTGTAGTTATAGGGAATGGGAGTATTTCTAATCCGTTCGCATGCACCCATTATGTCGGTAAATTCTTTTAGCTCTTTATCTACCAGAAATAATTGATCGCCAGTTAGTTCTCCGTTTTTATACAGCGTGTTGATGCGGGAGTACATCATAGACGATAACCGATTTGGTATATGGTTAACACTTTTCAGGTTTTCAAGAAAATCGGGGCTCACTACCGCTAACTCAGCCAGTTTAGTTCCCGCACGCAAATGTTCTTTTGTAGCAAATACAAAATTGGGGATCATAGCCGAAAACCATTTCCGGTTATCCAGGTCACTTTCTGGCAAAATGGCATTTAATTTAAGCGCTAAGTTACGTGTGTTGTTTACCAGGCTACCCCAAAGCTTTCGGCCTTCCCACCACCGGTCATACGAAGAATTAGTGCGAAACACCAAAAACAGACCCAGCACAATACCCAGCAACGAGTGCATGGAGATTGTGGTATGAAAATCACTCTCATGAAATCGCAAAACATCGAGCAGCAGATAGCACAATCCGGCTGCAAAAATGGTCATAAATATCAGGGCAGGAGTAAGAGTTCTCATCACACCACGGCTATAGGCGTGGAAAATGAGCGAAAACCAACTTTTGGGGTTGTAGTGTACCATATGTTGCGAAAAAGCCCTCCAATAAACCGATTCAAAAAAATATTTCAAAATCGCAACCTGATAAACCTGGTTTTCGTTACTTTTATCAAAGTAATATCATTTTAATATCAACCTTATGAATACTGAAAAATCCTACTCTCCTATTTCCGGCTACCTGATGGTGCTGGTGATTTTAGTTTTTATTCTGGCCGGCAGTGTTGGCGTGCTGGTAGCCCGAAACTTTCACTTGTTTTGGTTTCTAGGCCTTGGACTTTTTCTGGCCTTCGGTTTTTTCTATGTAAACCCAAATGATTCGGTAGTACTGGTATTGTTTGGCGACTATAAAGGCACTGTAAAACAAAATGGTTTTTACTGGGTAAATCCCTTTTTCAGCAAAAGACATATTTCGTTACGGGCACGAAATTTTGACAGCGAAAAAATTAAAGTAAACGACAAAGTAGGCAACCCGATCCAGATTGGCGTAATCTTAGTGTGGCAGGTACGCGACACGTTTAAGGCTGCCTTTGAAGTGGATAATTATGAAGCCTTCGTGCGAGTTCAAAGCGATGCAGCAGTGCGAAAACTGGCAGGACAATATTCGTATGATAATTTTGATGATGAATCAGAAACCACCCTGCGCTCGGGTTATGACGAAGTGAACCACACCCTGGAAGAAAATCTACGCAACCGCCTTGAAATTGCCGGTATAAATGTGATTGAGGCACGCATTGGTTACCTGGCCTACGCGCCAGAAATTGCCAGCGCTATGCTGCGCAGACAACAGGCCACCGCAGTAGTGGCTGCTCGCCACAAGATAGTGGAGGGTGCAGTAAGCATGGTGGAAATGGCGTTGGATCATCTCTCCAAAAAACAGATAGTAGAATTGGACGAAGAGCGCAAAGCAGCTATGGTAAGCAACCTGATGGTGGTGCTTTGTGGCGATAAAGACGTAAGTCCCGTAGTAAACACCGGAACACTAAATCACTAAGCATGAAGCGACCGGATTTTTATGAATCACAAAAATTCACGCAATGGTGGGTATGGGCAATTATCCTGACCTCCTGCCTTGCGCTAACCGGTACTAGCATTGCCGGAATGTACCAGCAGTTTGTAAAGGGTATTCCCTATGGCAACAAACCAATGCCCGATACTGGCCTAGCGATTTTCACTATGGTTAACTTAATAATAAGTGCCGCTTTGATATGGCTCTTCCGTGTTATGAAATTAGAAACCAAGATAGATAAGTTTGGTGTACACTATCGTTACACTCCGCTTATCCCATCCTGGAAAACACTCTCACCTCACGACATATCGAAATGGAGTGTGGAGAAATATTTCATAATGGGGTACGGAATACGCTACAATTTACGAGGTGTTAAGACCCTGAATGTGAGAGGAAACAAGGGTCTTGAACTTTCCCTTACCAAAGGGAAAAAGCTAAGGCTGGGCACGCAAAAGCCGGAAGAAATTGAACTGGCAATGAAAGCATTGTACCACACAGATAACGATTACTGATGCCTGTTAAAAAACCTTTTGTTCTGCGACTTGACCCTGAGCTTTTAAAGGCGGTTGAAAAGTGGGCTGGTGATGAATTCAGAAGTACAAACGGCCAACTGGAATGGATTGTCAGCAAAGCACTTAAAGAGGCCGGGCGAGTAAAACAAAAATAACGCTTGTCCGAAATGTGGTTATTGTCTTATTTGGCAGCATCAAATTAAGCTACGCCATGTTACGGACTTTGCTGATGTTAGTTGTGCTTCCAGTTACAACTTTTGCTCAACCTGATTATATAATTACAAGTAGGGCAGATACACTTCGTGGCGAAGTACGCCTGCTTACGTACGATAATATTGACCGTGTTCAAATCACCATCGGCAAGAAAAAAGAAATGCTTACTGCCTTACAGGTGCTAACGGTTTATCACGAAGAAAAATTTTACAAACCCATACAGCACGACAATCGGGTGTTGCTGATGCAACAACTAAAAACTGGCTATCTGAGTTTGTATGCGTTTCGCCTGCCAAATCAAACCACACTTGATGGGCGTTATTTGTACAGGATGGATGGTAAACACATGGAGGTTCCAAATCTTGCTTTCAAAAAGATGTTATCAACTTATCTGGAGAATTGTACCGAAGTAAGCAACAAAGTAAAATCTGGCGATTTAGGTAAGAAAGAATTAGAACAGATTCTGGACGAATACAATACTTGCATGGCAACGACTAAACCAGTTGATACTAAAGCCGAACCAGAACCCGTTGTTACTGAGTTGGTAACGGCTATTCAGAAACTAAAACAAAAACTAAATGGGGTGGATTTTATCAGCAAAAAAGACGCATTGGATTTACTCTCAGATCTTGAACAAAAAGCGGGGCGTAACGAAACTATTCCTAACTATTTGTTGGAGGGATTGAAAGCATACCTTATGCCGGTATCCACCGCACAAACAGAATTAGAAACAGTGCTGCAATTACTTAAGAAGTAATGGAAATCACCTATCTAACCAGTTCTTAAAATCCTGAACACGTTCGCGTGCAACAATCACATCATCGTCATCTGATGTTTTAAGAATAAGTTTTAAACGGCTGTTGGTGTAGGTAATCATGTCTTTAATAGCATGAACCGAAACCATGTATTTTCTATTTATCCGGAAAAATCGGTCCAGGTCCAGCAGCCCATCCAATTGATCGAGTGTAAAATCAAGAATATGTTTTCGTCCATCAGCAGTTTGGGCAAACGTAGTTTTCTCCAGACTAAAGAAGAACAATATCTCCCCTACTTCAATCGATTTAAGATGTTCGCCAACTTTAATGACAAACCTCTCCTTATATTTTTTAGTAAGCATTTGCATAGCCAGGCCAATGCTCTCTATCATTTTATCCTGAACCGGCAACTTGCCGGTAAGGGATGAATATTTCTTTAGCGCCATCACTAGCTCATCCTTATCAATAGGCTTTAGCAGGTAGTCGATACTATTTACTTTAAATGCCTTAAGCGCATATTCGTTGTAGGCGGTAGTGAATATAACCGGTGTTTTTACTTCTACCTGATCAAATACCTCAAAGCTTAACCCATCAGCCAACTGAATATCCATCAGAATAAGATCGCATGCATTTTGTTTAAGCCAGACTACTGAGCGCTTCACCGAATCGAGGGTAGCCACAATGCTCCACGATGGTTGCAACTCCTGCACCAGACTGGTTAACCGGGCTGCGGCCTGTGGTTCATCTTCTATAATCAACACTCTCATGATTTGATCAGCGGTAAGCTTACTTTGAACATAAAGTCATTCTCTTCCACCTTAACAAGCTGATCCGTTAAAAACTGATACCGCTTGCGAATATTTTCTAACCCGAGGCCTGACGATTCTTCCGGCAGCACTGGTTTACGTAATACTGTATTCTCCACTATCAGATACTGGCTGTTTGAATATACTTTAATCATTAACGGGTTTTCTTCACTGATCACATTGTGTTTAATGGCATTCTCCACCAGCATTTGTAATGCCAGGGGAGCAACAAAACCTGCTATGTCCCCTATCTTAACATCAACTTTAAGTTTATCGCCAAAGCGGATTTGTTGCAAAAACAAAAACGAGTTTAAGAATTTAACTTCTTCTTCAACCGAAACCACTTCTTTGTCGCGGGTGCTTAGCACATACCGGTACACCTCAGAAAGTTGTTTTATAAATTTTACCGCTTCATCCTGATTCTGGTACACCAGGTTGGTAAGTGCGTTTAAACTGTTGAACAAAAAATGCGGATTAACCTGATTGCGCAGACTGTTGTACTGCGCTTCTACACTTTCTTTACGCAACCGTTCAGCATCTACTGCCGACTTTCGCCAGCTAAGTAAAAAAGCCCGGCCTGTCATAAACATGGTTATGATAAGGGTTATAACAATGGTGGTAAATAAAGAACGGTTCATATTATCGCCTACATCAAACCCGAAAACAAAATGAAAAATATAGGTAAGGCCATACACCGCGCCCAGCGTATAAACCGTCATGCCTACCAATCCGGCAACCAATCTCTTAACCGGATCTTTGTGCCACGAAAAGAGATTATCCATCCAATCTGACACAAATGCATTCCCCAGCCAAAGGGCCATCCACAAACAAACAGTAAACAAACAAATCCAAAAAAGAGAAGAGATGCTTTCGCAGCAGCCACGCCAGATAAACCAACTCATTACAGTGCCGCCAACTATCATCCATATAATGGACTTTAGGCTTTCTTTAAAAAATATCGTTATGGCCGGAAGTTTGAACATGGAATAGTTTATATGCGAATATAAAAAATTATCAGGGAGCAATCTGGAATCAATACCCTAACGACCAGTGTTATTAAAAATGCAGCCCCTCCTGATTTACTTTTAAATTACCATACAGAAACAAAACCGGAATCAGTACTTGATCCCGGCCTGTAAACATTTGACAAGTTTTTTAATTTATCATTTACATGATTGGAGTAATCCCGTTACCATTTCCTTACCCCAGGCAGGTGCCACCGGGCTGGCAGGCTTTTGATTTTCGAATAAAGCAAGAGCCTTTGTTGCCATACCACACGCTTCTGTTGTGGGGGAACCAAAGAATTGCGCGGTGCCAAACTGCATCTGTGCCATCAAAGCCATAGCGCGCGGATTGTTTGGATTAATAGCCAATGCCTTACCAAACGTTTGCATCGCCAAGCCCGAGTATTGTGCTCCGCGTGAGGCCGGATCAACGGTAACTCTAATCATGTACACAAAACCTTCCATGGCAATCAGTTCCGACTCGTTGGGAGCTAATGCCTTTCCTTTCTCAACACTTGCAAGTGCCTGGTCAAGATAGCTATCCATCTTTGTTGCGTCTTTGGTACGGGTTGCCATCATAATGCTGCCAAAAGCACTATAGTAGTAAGGTTCCCACTTCGATTTTTCTGCATTGGCAATCCGGTCGAACGCATTCACTGCGATCTGCAAATCCTCGATGGACTTTGCTGTGTACACATTTTGAATTTGCTTTCCCATTTGCTCAACATACTTTTCGTCATTGGCATACACGGTTATCACCAAAAGCATCATGAAGATTGTGTTACTTGTTTTCATAGTTATGTAATTGTTTGGTTTAGAAATTAATTTAAAGATTAGGTAACTGGTTGATCGATTTGTTTTTGCTAAGCGTTATAAACACACCAAGAAACAGGAACCGGGGTGCAGCCTGGCGAATGGCACGCCCCACATAAACTCCTTCGACATTTGTCAATGTACTATACTCGTACCCGAAAATATTATCGCGGCCCAGCAGGTTGGTGCATGAAAAGTAAATAATCAAATTGTTTTTAGGCAGATAAGCGATGTTGGCGCTCAGGTCAGAATAGTATGGCGTTTTGCTAGTGTTGAATTTATCCTGTGATTGATTGGGATCATAGTATGGCCGGCCGCTGGTATAGCTATACGTAAATCCAAGTTGCGATTTGATTTTTGGAACGAAATGTTTGTACACAACAGAAAAGTTGTGTGCCGAAGCAAAAGATGGAACAGCCGAGTGCGGGTAGTTCAGGTAATCACGCTCGGTATTCAGGTATGAGTACGAAACCCAATAGTCAACATTTTTAATAGTTTCACTATCGCGCCAGAAGATGTCGAGCCCTTTTGCATAGCCCGAACCTTCGTTTGTGATCTGATAAGGGTTGCTGCCCGGGTATTTGATCAACTGGTTATATCGCTTATAGTATGTTTCTACCCGAAATGTTTTACGATCGGTTATAACCTGATAATTAAGAATAAAGTGCTCAGCCTTTTCGGGGCTTACCTGTTGATTCACTCGCACATATTGGTTTACTGGGGTTTGACGAAACGTTCCATAGGCCACCGCAAACTGTCCGTGTTTACCCGGCTTGTAGGCCAGCGACACGCGCGGATCAACACTATTCTGGTTGTTTAGCTGGTTACTCTCAAACCGGGCACCTGCCTTTACAACAAACTTGTTTGATGCAAAATATTCTGCTTCGGCAAAAGTTGACAAAAGTGGTTCTGTGAAACTTACCGCTTCGTCTCTGTTAAGTATTGTATTGAATCGGGATGCCTCGTAATTGCGATAAAAATATTCGCTGCCAAAGCGAAGTTCGAGTTGCTCGTTGAACGAATGTTCGAAAACAAATTTGGAATGTAATCCGGCCTCTGTCTCGGTTGCCGGAACACCTTCTGTTTTAGTATTGTTCTGATTGTATGAATACGATAACCCACCACGCACCGACCAGGTAGAAGAAATTTCCTGTTGATACGAACCATTGATGTACCGATACCGGTTTGTTAAATCAAGTTGCTGTTTTAATGATGGATCAAGAATATCATGATTGTATAGCGAATAATCTGTCTGATTAAAGTTTCCATAAAACTTCATCATGCCGGTTTTACCTACCTGCTGGCGATAGGCGGCACTGGCTTCCAGCGAGGCTGGTGGAGTTTTCCAATCTATTTTCTGATTGATCAGATTAAAGTAAGGCCTGATGTTGGTGTATTGAACTTTTCCTGACACCGAAGCACGATCCCACACCTGAGTATGCGCCACATCGGCACCTACCGAAAGAATACCAATGTCTGTTTGATTCATCTCGGCTTTGTCTTTAGAGTTAAGTACCAATGCCGATGAAAGCGCCTGGCCATACTCGGCCGAATAACCTCCTGTACTAAAACTGGTGCCCTTAAACATAAAAGGCATAAAGCGTCCGCGCGAGGGTGTATTGGGGGCCGATGGACCGTATGCATCCAGTACCACCATACCATCAATAAACGTTCTGGTTTCTGAACCATCGCCACCGCGAACAAACAGGCGGCCGGTTTCGCCTACTTTTTGTGTACCGGGTAATGTGTTTAATGCTCCGGCAATATCAGCCGTAGCTCCGGCCGTCATGGCAATGTCGACCGGTTTTAAAATCGTTCTTCGTTTTTCTTCACCGGCCGTAAACGAACCGGCTGAAATAACTACACCATCCAGTTGATTGATCTCTTCTTTCAATACAATGTTCAACACAATTTCTTTTCCGGTTAACTCAACAGGTTGAATGTGCGCCTTGTATCCAACAAAAGAAATCACCAGGGTATGACTTCCCTTTTCATCGGAAGTGAAAGAAAAACTTCCATCCAAGGCCGAACTTGCTCCATCATAAGAATCTTTGATGGATAGATTAGCCCCGGGAATGCCTTCGCCAGAAGCATCGGTAACCTTGCCACTAATTCGGGTTTGACTAAAGACGGGAGTCATCATCACAATAAAAAAAAATGTAGCCAATGTTTGCATGAATTGCTTTTTGTGCGATTACACGGTAAAAGTGAAAGCTCCGGCCAGGATTAACTAAAAGGAGTTACCGAACTGTTGTATCCTTTGGATGAATTGTAAGCGACCGGAAACCGACCGGTTTTGAAGGTTATTAACTTTTTGAAGTATATTTAAAAATGCAACAATCAGCCGCCACCTCACTCTTTCTCCCTATTGCCCTCGGCATCATTATGCTCGGTCTGGGTCTTTCGCTTACGCTGGAAGATTTTAAACGCGTTACCAAATATCCCCGGGCCATGACTATCGCCCTGGTGTGCCAGATGGTTCTGTTGCCTGCCCTCTGCTTTGGTATTGCTGTTTTCAGTGGACTTAGTCCTGTATTGTGTGTTGGTTTGGTTTTACTGGCTGCATCGCCCGGAGGCCCAACCGCCAATCTTTACAGCCACCTGTCGAATGGCGATGTAGCCTTAAACATAACCCTTACAGCAGTAAACAGCGTGCTTACTCTGTTTACGCTGCCGTTTATTGTAAACCTGGCCATGGAATATTTTATAGGAGCCGGGCAATATATTCCGCTTCCTTTTTCCAAAGTGGTTGAAGTGTTTGCCGTTGTATTGGTACCCGTAGCCATTGGCATGCTGATTAAAAGTAAAGCGCCACAGTTTGCCGATAAAATGAACAAACCGGTAAAAATCGTATCGGCATTACTATTGATTTTGATTATTGTATCGGTTACCATTCGCGAAAAGCAAGTACTTACCGATCACTTCACAGAGCTTGGCATACCTGTTCTGCTGTTTAATATAATAAGTATGGCTGTGGGGTACTACATACCTTTGCTATTTAAAGTAGAGAAGAAACAGGCCATCGCTATTGGTATGGAGATTGGTATTCATAATGGTACACTGGCCATCTACATTGCCCTTAACGTACTCAACAATTCCACCATGACCATTCCCCCCGCTATTTATAGTTTACTCATGTTCTTTACTGCTGCTGCGTTTGGCTTTCTGGTAAATATTACCCGCAAGCAAACCGCCTGACCGGTTGTATAACAGATTACGGAAATTGTTGCTGTCTGTACCTATTGTTTGTTATGTTTGGGTATGAAAAAAACTCTACTCCTCGTATTCGTAAGTGCTGGCATTCTCAGTTATGCGCAGCCCGTTAACAAACACATTAAAGAAGAAAGCGTAACCCGCATTATCAAAACCCTGGCAGCAGATAATATGATGGGCCGATCGGCCACGCGCCCCGAACATATTGATAAAGCAGCCGCATTTATAGAGGGCGAATTCAAAAGCATTGGACTTACTCCATTAAAAGGATTGAAGGGCTTCCGGCAGGAGTTCAAAAAAGACATGATTGCCCCACAAACGTTAGAGGTGGTTATCAACGGTCAGAAAATTGCACCAGAAAATACGTTGTTGGTTACAGAAAGCATCTCGGTAAATCTTTCCAAAGGTGCCGGGGTAATCGTCATTCCGTACGATACAACCATAAAAAACACGCGTCAGTATTTGTTAAGCAAAGCGTTTAATCTTACCCGCGACACTACCACTGCCTTCGTGCTTGTGGCACCGGAGTTCAAAGAAAATTTTAAAGAACTGAAGGGCTTCTTTGGCAAGCGGTTTACCAGCGGTCGCAAAACCAACAAGATATTTGTATTGGGCGTTACCTCCGTACTTAACTATTCTGTGAAGGCTACTCAAAAAATTGAACCCATAACCATGAGCAACGTGGCCGGTATGATTCCTGGTAAAACCAAACCCGATGAGTTTGTGGTGTTCTCTGGACATTACGATCACATTGGCATACGCCCTGCCATCGAAGGCGATTCGATTGCCAACGGAGCCGATGATGATGCTTCGGGTACAACCGCAGTAATTGAGCTGGCCCGCTACTTCAAGAAAGTCAAAAACAATAACCGCACAGTAATCTTTGTCGCGTTTACCGCTGAAGAAATTGGCGGGTATGGATCGCGCTACTTTTCTGAACAACTCAATCCCGATCAGGTGGTGGCTATGTTCAACATCGAAATGATTGGCAAGCCATCCAAATGGGGACAAAACTCTGCCTTTATTACGGGCTACGAACGCTCCGACTTTGGCGAAATCCTGCAAAAGAATTTAAAAGGAACACCGTTTCAGTTTCATCCCGATCCTTATCCAACACAAAATCTTTTCTACCGGTCGGACAATGCTACGCTGGCGCGGTTAGGTGTTCCGGCCCATACCATTTCAACCGATGAAATTGATATCGATAAATTCTATCACACTGTAAATGACGAAGTGGAAACGCTGAACATGGCTAACATTACGGCTACTATCCGTGCCATTGCATTAAGCGCTCAATCCATTGTGGCGGGTACTGATACGCCCAAGCGGATTGATAAGGCTACGGTGCGGTAATTAAATAGCTGGCAGCAGGCAGCATCCAATACTAAAATTGCCAACTGCTTACTGCCGGCTACTTCCCTTGCATCCTGCTCACGGCCTCCGTACTTTTGCAGTTCACATTTTACAGAACTGACCGAAAATGGCCGAATACACCAAAGACGAGATTAAACGCATTGAAGATAAATGGCGTAAAACCTGGATTGAAAAAGAAGTTTACAAGGTTTCAAACGATAGCTCCCGCCCCAAGTGCTATGTGCTGGATATGTTCCCTTACCCTTCTGGTGCCGGGTTGCACGTAGGCCACCCGCTGGGTTACATCGCTTCTGATATTTACGCACGCTTTAAGCGAATTAAAGGGTTTAATGTATTGCACCCCATGGGCTTCGATGCCTTTGGCCTTCCGGCCGAACAGTATGCATTAGAACATGGCATCCATCCTGCTGTTTCTACAGCCACCAACATAAACACGTTTAAAAAGCAGTTGGGCAACATCGGATTTTCGTACGACTGGAGTCGCGAGGTGCAAACGTGCGACCCGAAATATTATCGCTGGACGCAGTGGATCTTCTTACAGATTTTCGACAGCTGGTTTAATCGCAAAAAACAAAAAGCAGAGCGTATTTCAGCGTTAGTAAAAATTTTTGAAACAGAAGGCAACGTCAATCATCCGGTGCCGAATCCGAAATCCGAAATCCGAAGTTTTAAATCATCTGATTGGAAATCATACTCAGAGAAAGATCAACAAAGTATTCTTATGGAATACCGGCTAGCCTACCTCGCCTACACCGATGTAAACTGGTGCGAAGCTTTAGGTACAGTACTCGCCAACGATGAAGTAATTAATGGAGTAAGCTATCGCGGAGGATTTCCGGTAGTAAAAAAACAAATGCGCCAATGGAGTTTGCGCATTACCGAATATGCCGATCGCCTATTGAAAGGGTTGGACGAAATCGACTTCAGCGAAAGCATGAAGGAGATACAACGCAATTGGATTGGTAAGAGTGTGGGTGCAGAGTTGGAGTTTGACCTCACCCCTAACCCCTCTCCGGAGGAGAGGGGAACATACTCGGGTAAGGGGTCAGGGGATGAGGTCCACGCTCAGGATTTCATTTTTACCACTGATTCTAAAACATGGCAATCCTCAAAAGTGAATGCCCGTGAAAATCGAAAGAATCCAACCGAAGCTGAAGAAAAATTCTGGGAAGCTGCTCGTAACAATAGTTTAGGTTTCAAATTCAGGAGACAGCATGCTATAAATCGGTTTATTGTAGACTTTGTTTGCATTGAAAAAAAATTGATTGTAGAGTTAGATGGCGAAATCCACAAGCATCAACAAAAAGAAGATGCAGAGCGTACCGCCATTCTGAATACAGAAGGGTTTAAAGTGATTCGTTTCACCAACGATCAGGTTATAAATAATCTGAGTGATGTTTTATCACAAGTCAAATCTACCCTCGAAGCACAACCATTCATCACTAACCCCTCCCCCTCTCCTGTGGAGAGGGGGCTCGGGGGTGAGGTCATTCGCGTTTTCACCACCCGCCCCGATACCATCTTCGGAGTTGATTTTATGGTACTTGCACCTGAGCACGACCTGGTAAAAAAAATTACTACATCAGAACAAAAAGAAGAAATTGAAAAGTACCTGAAGTATGTAGAGAGTCGAAGTGAGGTAGATCGCATGGCTGAGGTAAAGAAAATAACCGGAGCCTTTACAGGCGCTTATGCCATCAACCCATTCGATGGAAGACAAATTCCGGTGTGGATCAGTGAATATGTATTGGCCGGTTACGGAACGGGTGCTATCATGGCCGTGCCTTGTGGCGATGAACGCGATCATAAATTTGCCAAACACTTTAATATTCCCATCACCAATATTATCGGGTCGCATTACAACGGCAACGAAGCCAATCCAACCAAAGAAGCCATTCTTGAAAATTCTGGTTTCCTGAATGGAATGGTGATGCACAAAGCCATTGATGCCGCTATTGAAGAAATTGAAAAACTAGGCATTGGTAAACGACAAGTAAATTATAAAATGCGCGATGCCGGCTGGAGTCGACAACGGTATTGGGGCGAACCTTTTCCTGTGGTTTTCAAAGATGATGTGCCCTATGCCATGAAGGAAAGTGAGTTGCCGCTTGAACTACCTGAAACAAATAATTTCAAACCATCAGGCAATGGCGAAGGCCCATTGGCCAACCTTACCGATTGGATAAACATTGGCGCTGATCAAAAGCGCGACAGCAACACCATGCCTACGCATGCGGGTGCAGCCTGGTACTTTTTGCGTTACATGGATCCGCACAACACTAACGCTTTCGCGGATAAAAAGGCATTGGATTACTGGAACCAGGTAGATGTTTATATTGGAGGTTCAGAACATGCCGTAGCGCACTTGCTGTATTCACGTTTGTGGACAAAAGTATTACATGACTTAGGCTACCTGAATTTTGATGAGCCGTTTAAGAAGTTGATTAATCAGGGGAAAATTACGGGCGATTCGAGATTTGTTTATCGGTTCAAACCTGATATGAATGCAGACACAGAGTATTTAAAAAATCGATTCAATAATCTGTTCATCTCTAATGGTATCGCAAAACTGATACAGAATAAACCAAACGAGTTTATTGAGGCCTTAAGCAATTCAATCCCAGAGTTAACCCAAGCTGAAGGCTGGCCATTTAGTGGGTACAATCTATCTGAACTCCACGTTGACATCAACATTGTAAACGGATTGGAGTTAGATACGGAAGCTTTCAAAAAATGGAAACCTGATTTCGCTAATGCAGAATTCATTCTTGAAGACGGTAAATACATTTGCGGCTCCGCCATCGAAAAAATGAGTAAGTCGTACTTCAACGTAGTAAATCCCGATCAGATTATTAATGATTACGGAGCCGATACGCTGCGCATGTACGAAATGTTTCTCGGTCCGTTGGAAGCATCCAAACCCTGGAGCACACAAGGCATTGATGGTGTATATAAATTTTTAAGGCGCTTTTGGAATCTCTTACACGATACTACCGGTAAACTAAAAATTTCCGATACCGAACCAACCCGCGAAGAATTGAAAGTGTTGCATAAAACGCTAAAGAAGGTAGAACATGATATTGAAAACTTTTCGTTCAATACTTCGGTGAGTGAGTTTATGATTTGTGCCAACGAGTTATCATCGCTCAAATGCAATAAGCGTGCTATTATCGAGCCGCTTGTGATTGCCCTCTCTCCTTTCGCGCCACACATCGCAGAAGAATTGTGGTCGTTGCTGGGCCATCCGGGCACCGTATTAAATGCTTCATATCCGAAATACAATGAGCAGTACCTAACCGAAAGTTCACACAACTACCCAATCTCCATCAATGGTAAAGTGCGTGCCCAAATGGAGTTCGCGCTCGATATGCCGAAAGAGGACATCGAGAAACAAGTGCTGGCTTCTGAGATCGTATTAAAATGGAGCGAAGGCAAGCCACCTAAAAAAGTGATTGTAGTGCCCGGTAAAATCGTGAATGTGGTTCTTTAGTCTCAAAACTAAAGACTAAGGACTATTTTCTTAAATTCTTTAACTTGGTGCACTTTTAATTCTACGCTATGCGCTATTCAAAAATTGTAGGTTTGGGCCATCATGTTCCGAAAACGGTTATTACCAACCAATATCTTTCTTCACTCATGGAAACCAACGATGAGTGGATTACCGAACGTACAGGAATCAAAGAGCGCAGATGGATCGATCCTCAAAAAGATACCGTTGCCAATATGGCCGCCAAAGCCACCCGTATGGCACTTCAACGCGCTAACCTAACTGAAAAAGATATTGAGTTTATCGTGTTTGCTACCATTACACCCGATTACTTTTTTCCGGGTTCAGGTGTATTGCTTCAGCGTGAATTAGGGTTAGAAAGTATTGGCGCATTGGACATCCGGAATGCCTGCTCAGGTTTTATCTACGCGCTTTCAGTTGCCGATCAGTTTATTAAATCGGGTATGTATAAAACCATTCTGGTGGTGGGTGCCGAAATACAATCTACTGCTATAGATGTTTCTACCCGTGGCCGAAACACAGCCGTTATTTTTGCCGATGGTGCCGGTGCAGCCATTCTGCAACCCTCTGATAAGCCCGGAGTTCTTTCCACTCATCTCCATTCCGATGGTCGCTTTGCCGAAGAACTTTATGTGCGCGATCCGGGCAGCAGCCGCAAAAGAGAAGAACGTCAACCTGAACAGATTTTAGACACCACCCATTTTAAAGTGGTTATGAATGGCAACCAGGTATTTAAGCATGCTGTAGTCCGTTTTATGGAAGTGATTAACGAAGCATTGGCGGCCAATCAAATGAAAAAAGAAGATATTAACTTGTTGGTACCGCACCAGGCTAATTTGCGAATCAGTCAGTACATTCAGGAAAAACTCGCTTTGCGCGATGATCAGGTGTACAACAATATTATGCGGTATGGCAATACAACGGCTGCATCTATTCCCATAGCGATGAGCGAGGCCTGGGCAGAAGGAAAGATGAAGGAAAATGACGTTATTTGTTTAGCGGCCTTCGGAAGTGGATTTACCTGGGCTTCGGCATTGATACGTTGGTAATAAAAGAACCGCTAAGACGCAATGAAATTCTTAAAAACAACAAAAATTTTACTTTGCAACTCCGCGCCTTTGCGGTTAAAAAAAACTAAATGAAAACAACGTCTTATAACCCCAGTTCGCTCGAAGTTGATTTTGCCAACGCACTTGTTATTCTACAAAAACAACTTGAAACTCACTTGCAGGACAATGAGATTATAAAGGTTGAACCTAACATAACCCGCGATAATCCGATAGTGAAATTTAATCTGGTAGATAAAGATGGCGACCAGCACGAACTTGTAATCCGTATTGTTCAGATTCCTGATAAATTCTAACGCAAGCCATGTCCATACTCATCATTGTAGTATGTATCGCGTTGTTAGTTGTTCTTATCTCGTACTTTAAAGTAAACGCATTCCTCTCTTTTCTTGTCGTTTCTATACTGGCCGGTTTACTGCTGGGTATCGAAGTTTCAAAAATCAGCAGTTCAGTACAAAAAGGCCTGGGCGATATGCTGGGTTCGCTTGCAATTGTAGTAATAGCCGGAGCCATGCTCGGAAAACTGGTAGCCGATAGCGGAGCTGCACAACGCATCTCATCCGGATTAACTAAACTCTTTGGTGAAAAGAATTTGCAGTGGGCACTAATGACTACCGGCTTTGTTATTGGTATACCATTATTTTATAATGTAGGTTTTGTGTTAGTATTCCCGCTCATTGCATCTATTGTGTACCGCTACAAACTTCCGGCTGTATACATCGGGTTACCCATGATGGCTGCGCTTTCGGTAACACACGGTTTTCTTCCTCCGCACCCCTCACCCACCGCACTGGTAGCCCAATTTAATGCCCACATGGGTACCACCTTGTTATATGGTTTTGCAATTGCCATACCTACCGTACTTATTGCCGGTTTACTTTACTCAAAAACACTAAAGGGTATAAAAGCTACCCTAATCAAAACTTTTCAAACGGAAGGATTACCCGAAGATAAACTACCGAGCCTGGCTAACAGTTTATTTTCGGCATTACTGCCCGTTATCTTTCTTACCACAACTACACTATTAAATCCTTACATAAGCGATAACTCTTCATTTAAACCCATACTCATTTTCCTAAGCGATCCGGCCATCGTTATGCTCATCTCATTAGGGGTGGCTACTTTCTCGCTCGGAATTTTACGGGGTACACAAATGAATCATATCATGAACATTTTTGGCGATGCCGTAAAAGATGTAAGTATGATTCTATTAATAATGGGCGGTGCAGGTGGCTTAAAACAAGTATTGCTCGATAGCGGCATCAGTAATGAAATTGCCGCATTACTGGATGGTATTAACGTACATCCTCTTGTATTGGGTTGGATTATTGCGTGCATTATCCGGGTGTGTGTTGGTTCTGCTACTGTAGCCGGGCTAACTGCTGCAGGCATCATGCTTCCATTCATTACCAGACCTGACGTTGACCCTAACCTGATGGTACTGTCTATTGGTGCCGGTAGTTTAATGTTCTCACACGTAAACGATGCCGGCTTTTGGCTATTTAAAGAATACTTCAACCTCAGTATCCGCGATACAATAAGATCATGGTCGGTAATGGAAACCATTGTAGCTATTTGTGGATTAGCCGGGGTAATGATTATCAATGCCATTATAAATTAATTCAATATGAATAACTTTACTCCCGATCAACGCTTTGCGAGCCTGAATCTTACCTTACCACCTCCTCCCACTCCTCTGGGTGTTTACAAACCATTTTTAATAGTAGATAAGTTTGTATATGTATCCGGGCACGGAACCGTAAAAGAAGATCGCAGCCTGATTATTGGCAAAGTGGGTATTGATCTGAATGCCGATGAAGCCAAACTTGCCGCACAACAGGTTGGGTTGGCTATACTGGCCACGTTAAAAGCAAACCTTGGAACCTTTAATAAAATAAAACGGGTAATTAAAGTATTGGGCATGGTAAATGCCGTACCTGAATTTGAACGTCATCCGTTTGTCATTAACGGATGCAGCGAATTATTTGCAAAAGTATGGGGGCCAGAAAATGGCGTAGGCGTGCGCAGTGCAGTGGGTATGGGTTCATTGCCCGATAACATTCCGGTAGAAATTGAGGCGATGTTTGAATTGGAACAAAATTAGTCTATAGTCCTGAGTAAATAGTCGGTAGCAGTATTAACTATGTACTCAGGACTACAAACTCAAGACCCAAAAAACCATGAACCCTTTATATAAAATAGAAAACATCAACGAATTAGATTCTCCTGCGCTTGCGGTATACCCCGACCGCATAAAGGAGAATATCAGAATACTACAGCAATTTGTACCCGATGTAACTCAACTTCGGCCGCATGTAAAAACCAACAAAACACCTGAGGTATGCCAGCTGATGATGGATGCCGGCATAAAAAAATTCAAATGCGCAACCATTGCAGAAGGTGAAATGCTGGCATCGATTGGCGCACCCGATGTATTACTTGCTTATCAACCGGTTGGGCCGCGTGGAGTACGCTTGGTGCAGCTTATTAAAAAATTTCCGGCCACGCAGTTTGCCTGTTTAATCGATAACGAAGCTACTGCACAGGAACTGGATACCGTTGCACAGGCTAACAATCTCACCATTCGCATCTTTATTGATTTAAATGTGGGTATGAGTCGCACCGGGGTTCTTCCTGAAAATGCTTTGCCCCTATTCCTGTACTGTAAATCCTTAAAAGGATTAAACCCGGTTGGATTACACGCTTACGATGGTCATCATCGCGAGGCCGATCTTGCTGTAAGAACTAAAGGTTGTGACGAGGGATTTTTGCGCGTATCTGGTTTACAGCACGCTATTCAATCACAAACCGGTATTACCTGTACCATTGTTACCAGCGGTAACACTACCATCTCCATTCACAGCAAACGAAAAAATATAGAGGTTAGTCCGGGCACATTTATTTTCTGGGATTATGGGTATCATAAACAATTTGCAGAACAACCCTTTGCGTTTGCCGCTGTACTGATCACACGCATTATTTCCAAACCGGATGAGGAAACGCTTTGCATTGATCTTGGGCATAAGGCAGTTGCTTCTGAGAACCCCTTGAGTCAGCGTGTGTACTTTCTCAATGCACCTGAACTTCAGGCAGCAGGCCACAGTGAAGAGCATCTTATTTTAAAAGCACCAAAAGGCAATACCTATAAAGTTGGCGATGTATTGTATGGCGTTCCGTTTCACATCTGCCCTACTGTAGCCTTGCATGAAACATTAGCAGTGGTTGAAAATAATAGAGTAACACAAAACTGGAATGTAGTAGCCCGCAAAAGAAAAATCACCATTTAATCATGCAGCATTTTATTGTTGATGCACACCTCGACTTAAGCATGAATGCGATGGAATGGAATCGCGACCTGCGAAAGTCCATTTCAGAAATTCGGCAGCGCGAAAAGAATCTTACCGATAAACCCGATCGGGGTAAAGGCGTAGTAAGTTTTGAAGCCTTACGAAAAGGAAACATTGGATTGGTGGTAGCAACTCAAATTGCCCGCTACGTAGCACCCGATAATCCGTTACCCGGATGGCAATCGCCCGAACAAGCCTGGGCCCACACACAGGCACAACGCGCCTGGTATGCAGAAATGGAAAAAGCAGGCGAACTAAAAGCAATAACAGATCTATCCACGCTTGAAACACACATTAAAAACTGGACACCCGAAAAACCCATCGGGTATATTTTAAGTTTGGAAGGTGCCGATTCGTTGGTTACGCTTAAGCATCTGGAGGTTGCTTATCAATACGGCTTACGCGCCATTGGCCCTGCGCATTACGGACCTGGCCGCTACGCACAAGGCACCGATGCTACCGGTGGCATTGGCTTAAAAGGAATAGAATTATTAAAAGAAATGGAGCGGCTCAATATCATATTAGATGCTACTCATTTATGTGATGATTCTTTCTGGGAAGCACTTAATCATTTTAATGGAGCAGTGTGGGCCAGCCATAACAATTGCAGGAAACTCGTTAATCATAACCGGCAATTTAGCGATGAGCAATTGAAGGAATTGATTGCCCGTGGCGCTGTAATAGGTGGTGTGTTAGATGCATGGATGCTGGTTCCGGATTGGATACGGGGTAAATCCACACCCAAAAGCATGAACTGTACACTGGAAAAACTCATTGACCATTACGATCACATCTGCCAACTGGCAGGCAATGCCAACCATATTGGTATTGGGTCTGATTTAGACGGGGCTTTTGGAAAAGAACAATGCCCAACCGATATCGAAACTATTGCCGACCTTCAAAAAATTTCTTCATTGCTATCGCAACGGGGTTACAGCCGGCAGGATATAGAAAATGTAATGCACGGTAACTGGCTGAGGTTTTTGAGAACGGCATGGAAACCAAATTGACCCCACTCCAAATTTTCGAATAATATTTCTAACCTGCGCACCTTGTTTTCGTACCTTTCATTGTTGAACCGTGAGATTATGCAGTTTTGGAATAAAAAATGGATTATTGCAGCCCTTGTGGTGGTGGTGGCCTTCGGCTTATCGTTTACCTCGCCTGCCGAACGCTATTTCGAAATAGCTAAAAACCTCGACATTTTTGCCTCACTTTTTAAAGAAGTGAATGCCATGTATGTGGATGAAATTAATCCCAACAAGACCATTCGCACCGGCATCGATGCTATGCTCGAATCGCTGGATCCCTACACCAATTTTATTTCTGAAGACGAAGTAGAAGACTTTCGCACCTTAAACACAGGCCAGTATGGCGGCATAGGTGCAGTAACCCGCCCCATTGGCAAGCGCACAGTAGTAACCATGGTGTATGAAAATTATCCGGCCTACAAAAGTGGTTTACGTATTGGCGATGAAGTAGTAAAAATAAACGGACTCGAATTGGCTCGCCTCACATCAGAAGAAGCAAACCATGTAATGCGCGGGCAGGTAGGTACTCCCGTTACCCTTACTGTAAAACGAACCGGTAATGATAACCTTATTGAACTGGAATTTAAACGCGAGAAAATAAAGATCAGCAATGTGCCTTACTTTGGAATGCTGTCAACCGATGTAGGTTATATACAGCTTACAGAATTTACGCCCGATGCCGGTAAAGAGGTGAAAAACGCATTGATTAACCTGAAAGAAAAAGGCGCCAAATATTTAGTTCTTGACCTCAGAAACAATGGCGGGGGTCTGCTTCACGAAGCTGTTAATATTTGCAACCTTTTCATCCCGAAAGGAAAAAAGGTAGTTGACACAAAAGGCAAAGTAGAAGAAAATAACATCACCTATGAAACGCTCAATCCACCTGTTGATTTAGACATTCCGGTAACGGTGCTGATCAATCGTGGTAGTGCTTCGGCATCTGAAATTGTTGCCGGCACTTTACAGGATTACGATCGGGGAATAATTTTAGGTGAACGCTCTTTTGGCAAAGGTTTGGTGCAAGTACCTCGCTTGCTCTCGTACAACTCGCAGGTAAAAATTACTACAGCTAAATACTATACGCCCACCGGCCGATGCATTCAGGTTATGGATTACACTCACCGTAGAGAAGATGGTAGTGTAGCTTCCATTCCCGATTCGTTGAAAAAAGAGTTTCGCACTGCGCACGGACGAAAAGTGTATGATGGTGGCGGCATTGATCCGGACATAGCGTTACCTGCTGCCGAAGATGCAACCATTACAAAAGTGGTTTACCTAAACGGATTTATTTTTGATTACGCAACTGTGTATGCAGCTCAACAACCTACCTTGGCAGAGCCTCGTGCATTTTCCCTTACGGAAAAAGAATATGCCGATTTTGTTAACTGGATGAAAACCAAAGACTATTCATTTCAATCTCCAGTAGAAACAGAGTTGGAAGAATTGATTTCGGAAGCCACAAAAGAAAAATCGTATGCCGAATTAAAGAGCAACATTGAGCAGATACAGGCCAAACTTAAAGACTTACGCAAAAGTGAATTACTTAATCATAAAGAAGCAATCAAAGCTTTGCTGGAACGTGAAATTGCCGCACGTTATTATTTTGAAAAGGGAGCTGTTGAAACTGGCTTTAAAAACGATAAAGAAATTAAAGCTGCTATGGAAGTAATGCGTAACCAGGCGGAATACAAACGCATTCTTAAAATCTGATGTTATCAAATTTTAATTTGAAGAAACTAAAGCGGCCACTGATTTTTGTGGCCGTTCTTTTTAGTATCATCTTTCTGATGGATTCGTGTATGCAATTCAGAATGAGCAAAAGTGAAATCAAATCCTTTCAAGCTAAAAATCCCAATGCCGAATTTAAAAGTTACCACGTAGGCAAACGCAAACAAACGTATCTCATGCATGGCGATTCGCTTAAGCCTTTGGTGATTTTTGTACACGGTTCACCAGGTTCGCTTAGTGCATTTATTGATTTCATGACTGATTCTGTATTGCTTCAATCTGCGAGATTAATTAGTGTTGATAGGCCCGGTTTTGGTGATGCTAATTTTGGCTATGCGGAATCTTCGCTCGCACGGCAGGCAGCGTTACTTAAACCCGTTTTACTGGCCCATAAAAATAATAAACCAATTTATTTAGTGGGGCATTCGCTTGGCGGACCGTTGATTGCACAAATGGTATTGGATTATCCCGAACTGATTGATGGACTGATTATGGTGGCACCATCCATCGCACCTGAACTGGAGCCTCATGAATGGTTTCGCGCACCACTGGCTACACCATTTCTGAAATGGTTGATGCCACGATCATTACGCGCATCCAACGATGAGATTTACAAACTCAAACCTGACCTGGAAAGTTTAATACCAAGATGGAAAGACATTCGGGTTCCGGTGATTGTGATTCAGGGAAGCCAAGATTCGCTTGTTCATCCAGACAATGCAGCCTTTGCCAAACGTATGATGACCAACACAACGGTTGAAGTTCAGCTCATGGAAGGAATGGATCATTTTGTGCCGTGGAGTCATCCGGAGTTGATTAGGAAGGCGATTGATAAGATGTTAGAAAACGCAAAGCTAATTTTACCACGGTAATCGAAATCCACCAACTATGTTAAAAAAATATCCATCAATCAGACGATTACCAATTTCTGGACCGCTAAAGGCATATTGGTTATAGGATATTTTAAGATTTAACATATTGAATTTAGCCTCAAAAAAAGCCCCTAAGCCTACGCCAATCTCAGATTCCATTTCAACTGGATTAAGTAAAAACCGTAAATCACCACCTATTCTCATCCCACCAGACTTATCATTCATTCCAACTGCATAGCAGGGAGATATTCCCAACGCGATATTACTTTGGGAGTAATCCTTTCTGATCGTCTCAAAATTGACTAGATTAAAGTATTTAAATTCGATTTCAAAAAGCATGCTCAAATCATCACCTCTTCCATCCCAACCTATACCAAACTCATAAATTGTTGCATCCATAACATCAGGCGTTGTATTATCAAGAGTAATAGCAGTTGCAACCGTATATGTGCCCTTAAGTTTCCAATACCCCATTGAGTAATCGTACTTTTTGTTTAATTTCTGAAAATAGAATTCTGCAGCCAAAGAGTACGAATTCCCTGTTGATTCAACTTGTCTGTTAGTGAGTGCATTTACATCGGTTAACCCATAATATCCATAAGACCCCGCGAAAATAAATTCACCTTTTAATTCACCATCCTCCACTTCCTCAGATGCAAATGAACTCACCTTATCGATCATATCATTCCCATTGTCAACATGTTGTTGAAGTTGTTTTTGATAAGTTTCCATGTTTTCCTTCACCTGCCGCTCTCTTTCAATTTTTTCTTGTTCCTGCTTTAGTCTTTCGTCTTCTTCAGCCTTAGCTCGATTCTCCCCTTCCTCCTTTCGTTTACGTTCCTCCGTAATAATTTTATCTTGCTCCTGTTCCTCACTTTCAGCTTTTATGGAATTGATTAATACATTTATTATTCTACCACCTCTTTCCTTGATGTCTATGACATCACTTTCTGAATGCGTCCAGCCCATTCCTATTGTTTGACCAGCCTTAAAATTTAATTCATGCTCATTGTCTATTTTTATGCCATTGCTTAATTCAAGCGTTGTTGTCCAGAAAAGCCTTAGTTTAAAAGAAGAATGGTTTGTAAAGCTATATGTTACATAGTGCATTCCGGAAGAAGGCTCTGCTATCTCTGCCTTGATCGAAAAGGAAACACCATCACCAACATTTATATTATTCCATGCGAGTTTTTTAGGGTATTGGGCAATAGTTGTTAAAGAAATTAACATGATCACCAAAGTAATATTGATCTGCTTCATTATACGGTACTTTAAAAATTCCTAATTGCTCGTACTTTGAAATTACTAGTTTTTGCCCAAGGTGACATATATGGTCCACCTTGGCCATATGCGTAGTTATTATAAACTCCTGTTCCCCCAACTTCGCTGGAAGTCCAATAAGTCTCATCATCCGAAAATCCGCCAATTTGAATCCGATTCGAATGAAGTTTGATCATCTCACCATAGCTTGGCAGGTACCAATCATCAAAACCATTTTCAATTAGATCAGCGCAAAGTCTTGCTGCATAGTTACCAGAACCTTGGATAGTGGTGATTTTATCTGTATTTGCTTTTCCTGTGCCGAGTGCCAAATCTGTAGCTCCAGTAACTAGGGTAGTTGAACTATGCCACTTTATCCCTGAACCAATAATATCTACTGTTGCTATTAGTCCATGCAACTCTCCTTCGATATATCCAGGATCACCTGGCTGCAAAATATAAGCTACCTTACCACCTTTATAGGTGGATCCTATATTAATAGAAGTAACAAAATTAATTTCATTACCGTAAACCGTCCCATTTGTATTTGTTGCATAAGCTCTTAAGTAGTACGTAGTCCCTGCAGACAATCCACTTACATTGCTTGTAAACGAACCTAAACCACTTCCATCAAAAGTCTTGGATGCTAAATCTATTGTCGGAGCTGTTTGAGTATTCCAACAAACACCACGTGAGATGATTTCGGAACCTCCATCGTCAAGAATACTACCACCACTTACTGCTGTTGTAGTTAATATTGAATGTACGGGATCAGTGAATATAATAGGAGAGGCATTACTTTTATCTAACTCTTCACATGCAAAAAGAGTTTGAACCATTAATCCTATTATAACAAATCTTAGCTTTGACATTTAGCAACAATTTTTAATAGTAAAATTTAAACTATTGCAAAAATAAGGGTGTCCTTTAGAGAGGATCAATAGCTAAAAATAGCTATCCACTTTTCAGGCCCACTTGCCCGGAATCTGCATTTCTGTTATTTTAGTTTGCCTATGTCTGATTTTACACCCCGCACCTACCAGGACCTCCTTACGCAGGCAAGCCTCTACGAAACCCAGCAAGCGTTTCCACCCCTTACAAACTTGCTTCAAAATTTTGGGGTTGAACCTGAGGCAATGCCCACACAGGCACCCCTTTTTTATGTGTTGGATTACGTGAACAAGAGGTACCTCCATATTGCACCTTCGGTAGCCACTATTTTGGGATACTCCAATCAGCAATTGCTGGAATCAGGACCCAGTTTCTATTTGAAGCTTTGGCACCCTGAGGATTTCTCGATTTACAGCAACCACATAGTGCCAGCCACACTTAATTTTTTGAAAGAAAAAATCAACCCTGTTGATAAGCTTTATGCCATATCGCATAATCATAGAATTAAAAATGCGTTTGGAAACTGGCTTATGTTTCTGCAAAGAAGTACATACATCTGGTCTGCTACAGGTGAAATTATTGGTGCCTATGGTTTCTCCATAGATATTACCCATTATAAAGAAAGTCCTTCCATTGTTCACACTATTGAAAATATAGACACACACTTTAATGCCATTGACAAAGAACCATGCTACAAAATGGTGTACCCAACCAATACCGTATTTAGTGTAAGGGAATTAGAGGTATTAAAATCTATTTACAATGGCTTAAGCAGTAAGCAAATTGCAGAAAAACTTGGCATTAGTGCATACACGGTGCATAACCATCGAAAAAATTTGTTGTCAAAATCGGGTTGTATAAACTCCGCTGAATTGATTCAGTATGCTGTTCGAAATGGGTTATTGTAAAAAAAATTCTTGGCAATACAAACGCAACAAGGTATTAACCTCAGCCGGGCTATCCAGGTTTACAATATGGTTTCCGGGCAACTTCTCAATTCTATTTCGCCAAACAGGCAAGCCAACATCATCGAGGTAGTCCGGGTTAACCGAAACTTCATCTCTCCCAAAAATAACTAACACATTACCCTTAAACTCACGCACAAGCGCAATCTCATCGCTCAACTTGCCTTGCGCCACACTTATAGCTAAGGTCGATCTAAACGGTAATTTTACCTGATAGTAATCTTTTAGTCTTGATTTTTGTTCTTCCGGGTTTGATATAACCGCAGCAAAACCTGCTTCAACTAATCTTGTGTCAGGCGTATCTGTAAAGAAAAAACTTAAGTCAACCTCGGTTTTAAAAATTTTGTCGGGCGTAAATTCACCGCCAGCAATACAACTCGATATCAACACAATTCCTTTTGGTGAAACCTGCTTGTGCGCAAGCATTTCGGCTATAATGTTAGTGCCTAATGATAACCCAACCAGAACATAAGAACTACCCGTAGTAGCAATAGCCAATACTGCATGCATCATGGTACGCCCTAAGCCAATTAAGCTGTAATCATATGTAGGGTTAGGTGATGGATCAGATTCGCCATGCGCGGGCAAATCAAATACAATCAACCGGTAATTTTGTAAAGCCTGATCATTGTACTGTTTGTGCCAATACCGTGATGATCCTGAATTGCCATGTATAAAAAAAATGATTTCGGTAGAGCTGGCGTCATTATCCAGATAAGACAATTTTACTCCGTTAGTGGTTATAGACTTTCTAATCATAGAACTAAGATAGCAGAAAAACAAAAACGCAGACCACGTTGGGGTCTGCGTTTTTATAATTGATAGGATAGTACACTATCTCAAAAACAACAACTCTCTATACTTAACCAATGGCCAGTCTTCATCGTCCACCAGCAACTCTAACTTATCTACGGCATCGCGAATTTTATCGAAGTATTTTTCTTTAATATCATCGCAGTAACCAAAGGCTCGTTTGTGTGTATCGGTTAGCTTATTCAGGCGCTTGCGTTCTTCCACCATTTCACGCACGTTTCCTTTTATCGTCTCGATGTGGCCAGAGATTTCTTTGATGGTTTGAACCACTGCAGTGTTATCCACACCTAAACCCTTTAAGCCATTTGCATTTGTTATCAACTTATTCTGATAAGCAATTGCTGTTGGAATAATGTGGTTCATGGCCAGATCACCAATTACACGGGCTTCAATCTGTACTTTCTTGATGTAGCTTTCCAGCTTAATCTCATTACGCGCTTCCACTTCCTTGTGGCTCATTACACCATGCTTCTCAAACAAGGCTAATGATTTTTTAGAAACATAAGCTTCAATGGCCCGTGGCATATTCTTAATGTTGTTCAGGCCGCGTTTCTCTGCTTCCTTCACCCATTCCTCTGAATAACCATCGCCTTCAAAGCGAATAGCTTTTGATTCTTTGATGTATTTGCGCAACACATTTACAATGGCCAACCGCTTTTCCTCACCTTTCTCGATTTCCTTTGAAACCGTTTCGAAGAATTGGGTAAGTTGTTCGGCCACAATCAGGTTTAGGGCAGCCATTGGCGTGGCACAATTATCAGAGCCGCCTACCGCGCGGAACTCAAATTTATTTCCGGTAAAGGCAAATGGCGAAGTACGGTTACGATCGGTAGCATCCAGAATAATTTCCGGAATCTGATCGATACCCAACTTCATATACATATTATCGCCTTTCTCAATTTTTACATTTCCGTTTTTCTCTAACTCGTCTAATACGGCCGTCATCTGCGAACCGATAAATACAGACATGATAGCCGGAGGTGCTTCGTTAGCCCCAAGACGGAAATCGTTACCAGCTGTAGCAATGCTGGCACGAAGCAAGTCGGCATGTTCATGCACGGCTTTAATAGTGGTAACAAAGAATGTTAAGAAGAGTAAGTTGTCGCGGGCTGAACTGGATGGCGCATATAAATTAACACCGGTATCGGTAATCAACGACCAGTTGTTATGCTTTCCACTTCCGTTTACACCGGCAAATGGTTTTTCATGGAATAAGATTTTTAAGCCATGCTTTTCGCCAACACGGCTCATCACATCCATCAATAACTGGTTGTGATCGTTCGCCACGTTTACTTCTTCAAACAAAGGAGCAACTTCAAACTGACTGGGTGCTACTTCATTGTGACGGGTGCGTACAGGTATACCTAATTTCCACGCTTCAATTTCAAACTCGCGCATAAAATCATATACACGGCCCGGTATGGTGCCGAAATAATGATCTTCCAATTGCTGACCGCGAGCGGGAGCGTGACCAAATACAGTACGCCCGGCCATGATCAGGTCAGGGCGCGCATCGGCCAATGCCTTATCCACAGCAAAATATTCCTGCTCTGATCCAAGTGATGCCACTACGTGATTGATGTCTTTATCGAACAGTTGGCAAACCTGAGTAGCCGCCAGATCAACCGCTTTGAGGGCTTTTAATAATGGAGATTTTGTATCAAGCGTTTCGCCTGTGTATGAAACAAAGATAGTTGGGATACTCAACGTTTTGCCATATAAAAACATAGGCGAAGTAGGATCCCAGGCGGTATAACCGCGCGCTTCAAACGTGCTGCGAATACCACCACTGGGGAATGATGAAGCGTCAGGCTCTTGCTGTACCAGTTCACTTCCTTTAAACTTTTCAATTCCGGAAAGGGCATCGAAAAATGAATCGTGTTTTTCGGCAGTTCCGCCTGTCATAGGTTGGAACCAGTGTGTAAAGTGCGTAGCACCTTTAGCAATCGCCCACGATTTGGCTGCAGAAGCAACAGCATCGGCTGTGGCTTCGTCAATTTTTTCGTGGTTTTTAATTGCGTGACTAACTTTTTTGAAAACGGCCGGAGCCAGAGTAGCACGCATTTGCTCCATACCAAAAACATTTTCGCCAAAAAATTGCGAAATGTGTGGGGTGGTTGCTTCTACATGTACCTTTGGGCGTTCGTTTAATTTTTTGAGGGCCTCAAATCGTAATTGTGCCATATTGTGGTTGTTTTAAGGTAGATGGGAGCCAAAAATATAGCATTTCAGTAAATCTAGGGTTGTGTGCTACCTTATTTTAGAAAAAATATTACCGCACTCGATAGCGATAGGGTAAAAATTAACCCTAACAGGAATTAGTTCGGGTATATTTTAAGCGGAAGGTGAAACGGAAGTCAGAGGTTTCGATTACCTGAAAGGCATCTTTAAGGTTGAAAGTTGATAAAGTCTTTCACCACGCCAATTGACAAGTCTGGCGATGTTGCAAACCATTTCGGGCGAAAGCCACAACATTTTTTTTGATTCATGTAAACTAAAACGGATTTTTTTACGTCTAACCGGTTATAAAAAAAGAAGGAGATATGATAAACATGGCATTTATACAGCCCAATTTTGGGAATACAAAAGTGGTAGGTTCATATTTTAAGAACTTTAATCTGGCATTGGTTAATTGGGAATTAAACCGAAAGGAAGACCAGACACACAGCAAGAAAAACCGTAAAGGGAGTAAATAAAAATCGGGCCAATACCCGATTTTTTTATTCACAATACCTTGAGTTTTTAGAGTGCCTTTTTTACAGAGCCCCCACTGCTTGAATTCGTGTTGGTTTTGGCCGGGCTTCCGCGATAGCGAATACTTCCGCCACTACTGGCCCTTGCTGTTAACTCTTTTGAAGCCGATACCTTAACACTACCCCCACTACTGGCACTGGCCGAAACCGTTTCACTATCTACCAGATAGGTATCTATTTCTCCAGCGCTACTCACATCTACATCAAGTATTTTCGCTTTTCCCTCCAGTAATACATCGCCTGCGCTGGATGCCTCTACCGTTACGGAACCTGCATCAATGGTAAGTTCAATAGAGGCTGCACTGGAGGTGCTGATCTCTAAGTTTGTTGCTTTTATGGTTCCTTCAGAAAAAATATTGGCCGCAGAACTGGCGTGTATTTTAGTTAATGAAACATAGGTTACATAAACTCTTACACTTTTGTTCTTATATCGACCATCACGCATGTGAATGCGCAAGTAGCCCCCAGCCACTTCTGTTAGCACATTAGAAGCATCGGTACCGGTAACTTCTACCCGCACACTTTCTTTATCGCCCTTTTTCAGGTACACATCAATAGCTTCTCCGGCTTTTACTCCATTAAACGAACCAACCGACCGCAAATCGCTTTGTTGCGCTATTGCCACCCATCCGCACAGTAACACTAATAAAGTTAATACGAGCTTTTTCATTTCCGTTTCTTTTGATCTATAGACCAGCCGGTTGCAAAGAGGTTGCGCAGGCACGCATTCCCGCTCTCATTTTTTTTCGGATGGTGTAAGAAATAATCAATTTTTACCCTAAATTTCGCTTACTGACAGTATACTTTTGCACAAAACTAAAAACTCGTCATGATTAAAGAACAATTGAATGTACTAATTAACCTTGCTGCCAGCGATCGTAACGTTGGCGAAAAGGAAGCTAAAGTAATTCATCTGATTGGTAAAGCTAATGGTCTTTCTAAAGACGAAATAGAAACCATGATGAAAACCCCAAAGCCTATTGGCGATTTAAGTGCATTCTCTGAGGATCAGAAATTCGAAAACCTGTACCATCTTATTCAAATTATGAAAAGCGATGGCCAGGTATTTAAAAGTGAAATTCACTTTTGCGAACAGATTGCAGAAAAATTAGGTTACAAAAAGGCTGTTGTAGGCGAGCTTTCTACCCGAATCTACTCAGACCCAACCATTACAGCCGATAGAAAATTGCTTTTTGAACGGGCTCACAAATTTTTGAAGTAAGCTTTTCAAGAATCTGAATTACCCTAAAGGCCCGACATCCGGGCCTTATTTTTTTTCATACAAAACTTTGCCTCCCAAAATTGTCATACTTACCTCTGTAGAAAGTATTTCCGTATCGGGCACCGTCATCAGGTCTTTATTAAATACTACAAAATCGGCCAGCTTACCGGGTTTTATCGATCCCTTACTATTCTCTTCAAAAGCACCGTAGGCTGCATCCAGTGTATAGGAGCGCAAAGCCTGCCCGCGTGTCATTTTTTCGGCTGGTTCATAACCCCCTTCCGGTTCTCCTTTTAAAGTTTGCCGGGTTACAGAAGCAAAAAACGATGCGATTGGGTTAATCGGTTCAACGGGTACATCGGTTCCGTTTACAATTACCGCACCCGACTTCAATAAAGACTGCCACATGTAGGCGCCTTCCTTAATCCGTTTCTCTCCTAATCTCTCAATAGCCCAGGGCCTGTCGCTGGATAAGTGAATGGCCTGCATGGCAGGTATTACACCCAACTTGCCAAAGCGGGGAATATCATCCGGATGCAGATGTTGCGCGTGTTCAATCCGGTACCGATGATTAGTAGCAGCCGGGTTTTCAGAAAAAGCAATTTCGTACCGATCTAATATTTCTCTGTTGGCCCTATCGCCAATAGCATGTGAGCATACCTGAAATCCGTACTTTAACCCTTCGCGGGATATTTTAAGTACGGTGTCCATAGAAAGTGTGGGCATACCACTAAATTCGGGGCGATCGCTGTAGGGTTCAAGCAACCAGGCACCGCGCGAACCCAGTGCACCATCGCAATTCAATTTAATAGCCCGAATAGTTAACAGGTTATCGGGGTCTACTTCAGGCCCTTTGCGAAACCATTCGTAAAGCAATTCGCTATTAAAGCCGGTAAGCATTACATACAGGCGCGTGTTCAATTTACCCGCAGCCTTAAACTTGCGAAACAATTCGATACTCTCGCGCGATACACCGGCATCGTGAAAACTGGTAATACCATTTCGCAAACAGGCTGCCATAGCAAGTTCAAGTGCCCGCTCATACGTTTCGGGGGTGTCATCAGGAATGTGCTGCGTTATTAAACTTTGTGCGCGCTCGTTAAATAAACCTGTGGGGTTTCCCAGTTCATCTAATAAAATCTCTCCGCCTTCACCTAAATTTTTTCCCAACTGTTCAACCGAAAGTTGATTTACACCTGCCAGTTGCATGGCTTTAGCATTAGCAAAGCCTGCGTGGCCACTGGCATGGCTCAGAAACACGGGGTTATTGGGTGAAGCTGCGCTCAACAGATGATGCGTTTGAAATCCCTTAATCTGTTTTTCTGGTTTCTTCGTCCATTTATCCTGATGCCAGCCCCGTCCAATTATCCATTGGCCGGGTTGTGCTTTGGCTACTGCCTCTTTCACCTTCTCTACCATTTCTTCGTAGCTGGTAACATTCATCAGGTCCAGGTTCAGTTCGGCATAGCCCAAACCCATAAAGTGGCCATGGCCTTCAATAAAACCAGGTGTCATAGTTTTACCGGCCAGGTCTATTACTTTGGTTTGCTCATCTTGGTATTGGGAAAGGCCGGCCATATTACCTGCATACACAATGGTATCACCACTTACGGCAACTGCTTCTACTGTGGGGTTACCCGCCTCAACCGTGTAAATGGTGCCACCTTTAATAATAAGATCGGCCGGAGTTTTCTTCTCCAAACATTGCGTTAATCCAAAACCAAGAAACAAAAAGACTAGCGTGGTAATGCGCATAACAAGTAAAGATTTACCTAAAAATACAATTGATTTTGAGAAAGCAAGGATTTGATTTTATCAATGGCAGAATTTAGTTCTTTACTATCTTAGCACCTTACATGCGCGACCGGTTACGTTTTTTTGTTTTGCTGGCCTTGTTCTGGATGGGGTTTTTCACCGTGGGCCGAGTTCTCTTTTTTTTATACCTGTTTCCCCAAAGCAAATCACTTTCTTTTTCAGAAATAGCCATGCCTTTGTTGTTGGGTTTGCGTATGGATGCCGCCATGACAGGCTATTGGCTGCTTATACCCGGATTACTTTTTGCCGCATCGGCCTTCAGTTCTAACCGGTTTAGTTATTATTCTATTAGCTGGGTTACAACTGTATTATTAACTCTCTCCTGCATTATTATTATCAGCGATATAGAACTTTATAAACATTGGGGCTTTCGGATTAACGCTACTCCCCTAATGTATATAGATAAGGAAGCCATGAGCAGCGTAAACACATCAATACTGGTAATGCTTATTGTGCTCTTTGTGGTATTGCTGGGCTTGTTTCTGTTTGTTTACTGGCGATGCATGGCCCCTACGCTACTTACCTTGTCTTCCATAAGTAAGAAACAAACTTTTACGTGGCTCCTTATTACTGCTGCATTAATTATCCCGATACGAAGTAGTTTTACTGTTGCGCCTCTTAATACAGGAGTGGTGTATTTTCACCGCACTAAGGCATTTCCTAACCATGCCGGTATAAATCCGGTTTGGAATTTTTTCAAAAGTGTTTCAAAAACCAAACCTATCCAATACCCGGGCGATTTTTATACATCTGATACCGTTGAGTCTGAATTTAATACACTAATGCAAACAAACGGCACACAGGTTGTGCTTGACACCACTATTCGCAAACCAAATGTGCTACTGATTATACTGGAGGGTTTTACATCAAAAATTATTGCGCCTTTAGGCGGATTGCCCGATGTTACCCCACAATTTAATGCTCTTTCTAAAGAAGGAATTCTATTCGAAAACTTTTATGCCAGTGGCGATCGTACCGACAAAGGTCTGGTGTCTATACTAAGTGCCTATCCGGCACAACCCCGTACTTCTATTATTAAGTTTCCGGAAAAGACGCAACGCCTTGCATTTTTTTCAAAAGCGCTTGAGCAGAATGGCTACCTGACTTCCTTTATTTATGGTGGCGATATTGGTTTTGCCAACATGGAGTCGTACGTAAAATTAGCTGGCTTTAGTTATATCACCGAGGAAGATGATTTTCCGGGTAACCTTAATGATTCGAAGTGGGGTGTAGCGGATCATTATGTATTTAACAGAATGTTGAATGAATTAGATACTGCTGCGGCACCCTTTTTTAAAGTAATGTTAAGCCTGAGTAGTCATGAACCTTTTGAAGTACCTATGGAAACTGTTATTAAAGGTAACGATGAGGGTTCGTTGTATTTAAATTCGTGCTACTATACCGATAAAAGCCTGGGTGAGTTTATTCAACAGGCTAAACAAAAATCGTGGTGGAACAATACGCTTATTATAATTACTGCCGACCATGGGCACCGGTTTCCCGATCCGCAGGAGTTGAAAGATAAATCGCGGTTTAAAATTCCAATGCTTTGGTTAGGAGGCGTACTTACCAAACCCAATAGTCGCATTACCACATTTGCGAATCAAACCGATATTGCCAATACAGTGCTGGCACAACTCAAGTTAACTTCAGTAGAAAAATTTTTGTTTAGTAAAAATATACTGGCTCAAACGGTTAATCCGTTCGCCTTGTATGTCTTTAACAATGGCTATGGCTATGTAAGCCCTACGCACGAAAGTATCTACGATTTTGATCTGAAAAACTATGTAAGCCAATCGGGCCATGAAACTGAACGAAATGCCGGCCAGGTTTACATACAAACTTTATTCAATGACTATAACAAAAAGTAGCATGAGAAAATATTTGATGGTTATTGGATTATGTACACTACCATTTTTCGGGCATACCCAGGATGTTGGGTTATCCTTTTCGTACTTCATTCCGCGCAATGGCTACTTCTCTACCCCAATCAGTCCGTTTTCGTTTAGGGGTGTGGGTGTAAACTTAAACCGATTTATTGCTGTTGAAACTGGTTTTTCGCTCTATCGTATGTCGGGTATGAATATGCTTGATCTTCCGTTCAGTACCAAAGATCCTTTATTAGGCCCCAACTTTACTCTCTTTGTTCCGGTAGAGTTGGTATTTGAATTTAAAGGCCAGCAAGCCGAGTTTGACATTAAGGGTGGTGGTTTTGCATTTTATGGATTTGATCAAAAATTAAATTCCGGAAATTTCGATCGGGCCATCAGAACATTTGAAGGCTGGGATGTTGCCAATGCTGATTTGAGTTTTGATAACCATCCTGGTTTTGGTTACCACGTTGGCGTAGAGTTTATCGTTCCGGTTACCCGGCAGTTTTCTGTATCGCTCGAAATTAATTACCTGATGGGCACAGCCAAACTTCCCCTTACCGGGTCGTACACAGGGGGAACTATCTTAGGAGGATTAGAAACAAAAACTGCTGACTACCCCAATAGCAAAGTAGATTTTACCGGGCTTGAGTTTTCAATTGGTGTTACTTTCGGATCGGGAAGATAATTGCTACTTAAGAAAGTCGTTTACAGTTTTTGATATAGCCTGTTTAACCGATTGCCAGGTTTGCCCCTTCAGGCTAACGGGCTCTTCGCTTTCATCGGCCTCAGCAAAATAGGTTAATGCCATTGGAACAGATATCAGAATCTGATTATTGGGGTATTTTCGATCATAGCAATCTATACAGTATTTCAGAGAATAATATTTGAATAGTTCGGCCAAATCCCAAAAATCCTTTTTCTGTGCTCTTTTCAAAACAGTCATAATTTTCATAGCAATAATATCATCATCACTAAAAAAACGAATGCCATCTTCTACCTGGGCAGGCGCAATTCTTGGAAAATAGTGATGCCTGATCAAATCTATTTTAACGTCATCAATAAACCCAAAAATACCTATTGGGTTATCATCTGAACGATATGAAAAGGTGGTGAATTTTTTACAAACAGATTCGATTATGCTGTGGTTATCAAAATTCTGATCTGCAAACAAATCCAAGTCGATAGATGTTCTGTGACCGTAGCGTAGGGAAAGTGCTGTGCCACCAACCAAATAAAAATTTTCCAACCCAGGCAGGGCCATGAGCCCTTTTAGTATTGAAAGTGTAGTGGGTTTGACTGTGCCAGTATGTAGCATCGGTAATCTTCTGGTGAGTTTTCAAAAATTGCGCAGGCCAGGTATATTGATTTTAAGGGCAACCACTTTGCCTGGGTTAGCGCTTCTTTAACTTTTTCATCGCCATAGTAACGTCTGCACTGGCGAATGTCTTCCACATCGCCTCGCTCAAACACACGTTCAATTACAAATTTGGCGCGCAGGTCGAAATCCAGCTTATCAAAATCTACATCCCAAAAAATACGCTTATTAAATACAGGTTTGGGTTTTTCCATACTCAAAGATACACCAATTCACCTCACTTAACCTGCCACACTAAACGTGCATTTTTAAACCGGGTTCGCGCACGGATGTCTGCTACTGCCTGTAACGCTACTTCAGCTTCGTAAAAATGCCCGGCATACCAGATAACATTACCATGCTCATACTCAATTTTACTCAACCCATAAAAATTCAGTAATTCATCACGCAGTTCTACCGTATCAGACTCGTGAATAACGCCCAGTCGAACGGTATATATAACTGTGTCAGAATTTACGGTGTGTTTTCGCTCTGGCACGTTTACGTTATGCTTTGTTAGTAACGTTCGCGAATCTTTTACAAACAAAGTCATCGCATCGCGGGCAATTTTATCTTTAACAAACACGGTGTCGTTTTCAAAATATCTCAACGGGCGCAAAACAAACTCGGCAGACTTTTGTACCCAGGCTAATTCATATTCGGAATTATGAATGGTAGTAACGGCTACCGAGTCTTTTACAATCTTCTGTAAATCCACCCACACCATGGCACCCCCATCGCGGTAACGCGGCCGCTGCCCCGAAACAAAATTACCAAGAGAATACACCACTAGCTGATCTCGTTCTTTGTTCCACTCGATGGGTTGCAACACATGCGGATGCGCACCAATAACCAGTTTGGCTCCTTCGCGAAAGCATAATTTGGTTAATCTTTTCTGTTCGGCATTAGGTAAGCTTTGATATTCGGCACCCCAATGCATAAATACAATAATGGCATCGGTTAGTTGGGCACGGGCTTTTTCCAAATCCCGTTTTATCTGAATGGTATCAATCAGGTTTACTATGTTGGGTTTGGTTACCGGTATACCGTTGGTGCCGTAGGTGTAATTAAGTAACGAAAGTTTGAACCCATTTTTTTCAATAATCAGCGGATAGGTTTGGGCACGCGCTGAGGAATCGTTAAACGTACCGGTATGAATAATCTGTAAAGAATCTAAAACCTTAAGCGTTCGCTCTAATCCTTTTCGTCTGCGATCCAGGCTGTGGTTGTTTGCTGTTACCAATACATCAAACCCGGATTTTTTCAATTCTGTTGCTAACGCATCGGGGGCACTAAACTGCGGGTAGCCTTTATAAGGCGCACCGGCTAATGTAAGTTCCAAATTACCAATGGCCAGATCGGCCGATCGGATAATAGGGGCTACATATTCGAAGCAGGCTGAGTAATCGTATTTTTTGGTTACAGGATTATAGGCAGCAGCAATGTTTGAATCATGTTGCATGATATCGCCTGCAAAAAATAACGAGAGCCGTGTGGTGTCTTGTGCAGAAATTACTTTGGAGAGACAAAACAAAACTACAATCAATTTGAATCTATACATGCGGATAAGCAATCACTTTGTTTTCGGCAATTACAAAAATTTTATCGTCTTTTTTTGGCTTAATGCGTGCCAATCCGGTAAACGAACCAAATGCCGGAAGAATACCCTGTTGTTTACCAAAATAAAAACAAGGTAATGTTACGGATTGTTTTCCCGTACCGCGCAACTGTACAGCCGGGTGAATATGCCCCGAGAGATTATAAAAATTCTTTGGAACAGTCTTCATCGGTTCATGCGTAAGCAAGAAATTACCAAGCTTGTATTTTTCTATATGCACTACCATAGTATTACGTTCATATTGAAGCGTACTTAATATGTCATGATTGCCCAGAACCAACTCGAACGAGCAAGTTGCAAAATGCCTGCGCACCTGGCCCAGCACTTCCCATTCTTCGTTGTAATGGCTATGAAATAAATCGCCCAGAAAAATAACACGCTCAGCTTTGGTGGTTTGTAAAACAGAAATAAGGGTATCGGTGTTTTTATCGTTTGCCTTTGGTGGTACCGGAATACCTGACTTGCGAAAATGATTGATTTTCCCAAAATGTAAATCAGCCAGCAATAAGGTACTTCTGTGTTTTAACCACACAGCTTTTTGTGACATTAATTCAATTCGCTCGCCCAAAATTTCCACCTCCATTGTGTTGCGTTGTTAAGAGTGCAAATTGTTACAAATCTACGTACCTGTAAAGCCAGACAGGCTAAGCATTTATTTTCTTACTAGCTGAAAATCACCGGTTTGAATGTACCCGCGGGGTTTACCCTACTTTTCTTTAAATCTAAATTGGTAACATTACCTTAACATTGACCGTGCGTCTACCCCGTACCTTTACCGCCACTTCTATTGTTATTGTATGTTCGATTTAGAGCTCTCCTACACTGTTCTTCTGATTATTTGTTTGTTGGCCGCTTGTGGGTTTGAGTTTGTGAATGGCTTTCACGATACAGCAAACGCGGTAGCTACGGTTATTTATACTAATTCATTAAAGCCTTGGGTAGCGGTAGTGTGGTCGGGTATATGCAATGCTATTGGAGTATTTCTGGGTGGTATTACCGTAGCTATGGGGATTGTAAACCTGCTACCGGTTGAATCGCTGGTAGACCAAAACATTGCCCATAGCCTGGCTATGGTAATGGCACTTTTACTTAGCGCCATTTTCTGGAATTTACTTACCTGGTACTTTGGTATTCCCTGCTCCAGTTCGCATACTTTAATTGGTTCTATACTGGGGGTTGGGCTTGCTTACTCGTTGTTGCCCGATGCTAACGAAGCAGCTGTTAACTGGGGCAAGGCCCAGGAAATTGGCGCATCGCTTTTAATCTCGCCCTTGTTCGGATTTTCGCTTACTATTATTCTGATGTTTCTGTTGCGCACTTTAACCAAGAATACCAGTGCGGGTGATGGGCTTTTTAAAGAACCAAAGAAAAACCAACCACCACCCTGGTGGATACGGATTGTATTGATTTTAACGTGTACAGCTGTAAGCGGATTTCATGGTTCGAACGATGGACAGAAGGGTGTGGGTTTAGTGATGTTGATCCTGATTGGAATTGTTCCTGCTTATTTTGCACTCAACCCTTCCTTTCAACCTTCAAAGTTGAGCGATCCGTTGAAGAAAATTGAACTTACCCTTAATAGGTTGGATGGCTCGCCTTTGGCACAGTCGGATAAAACAAAACTGGATAGCACCAAAGTAATGACTGCCCGATTGCTTACACACGTAAGCGGATTATACTCGGTGAGCAGTATTGCTTCTAACGATCGGTTTCTGGTACGCAAAGATATTATGCTGTTAAACAGCCATATCAAATCGTTAAGCGGTAATTCAGAGTTGGTGATAAGCGAGGCCGACAAAAAAGCACTTTCGGATAATATGAAATCGGTACGCAAGATTACAGACTACTCGCCCCAATGGGTAATTGTAATGATTGCCTTTTCGCTTGGACTAGGTACCATGATTGGCTGGAAGCGGATTGTAAAAACTATTGGCGAAAAAATTGGTAAAGAACACTTGACTTACGCGCAAGGTGCCAGTGCCGAGCTGGTTGCCTCTACCACCATTGGCCTGTCTACCGCATTTGGGTTGCCTGTTAGCACAACCCATGTACTATCATCGGGCATTGCCGGATCGATGGTAGCCAGTAAGGGTATAAAAAATCTGCAACCCGATACGGTGCGCAATATTCTTATTGCCTGGTTGCTTACATTACCCGTAGTAATGGTGATGGCCGGTACATTGTTTCTTATTTTCAGAGCAACTTTTTAACACTTAAGCACACCCGGGGTTTATTGCAAAACCCGGCCCGTTACCGTGGCCTTACACATACAACATAAGACCACGCCAGTCTTTAAATTTACCATGATTGGCCCAAGTCAATAACGGTGGACCGAACAAGCAACGCCAAAGAAGCGACATAATGACAGGTGCGTACTATGTTGGATATACGCTACTTTTGAATACACATTTTTTTGTAACGAACTGATAATCTGCGAATTGAAAAATTGGGTATTTTATAGAGTTGCGTATATTTGAGAGTTGTGGCCAATACGCTAACGAAAAAGAGCATCCCTGTAACAAAGGAC